>ENA-OQIC01000268-OQIC01000268.1-human-gut-metagenome-genome-assembly--contig:-NODE-268-length-23769-cov-2.112004_pt1 | contig 23769 bp, 28 predicted proteins | sample MGYA00242572_ERZ504736 | MGnify/ENA primary metagenome ERZ504736 (study PRJEB26092, sample SAMD00036201) | human gut metagenome | host: Homo sapiens | study: EMG produced TPA metagenomics assembly of...
AGGATTGTTTTCGTTATCTTTCGATAAGATTGTTTGATATAAACATCTTGATTTCCTTTATTTCCTGTAATAGAAACATACATATGATAATTCCTCCACCCCTTTTTCTTTATTATACCATAGATAGCACAAAATAGCACGTATAAAATCATAAAATTTGACAAAAAAATAAGCCCTGAATGGCTTAAATAAGGGGTTTCTAAGGAAAGTTATAAAAATGATGTGTCAAACTCCCGTTTTTGGTTCGAGCATTTTAGGAAGCAGATTGTCTGTCCAAGGATTGGTACTTCCATATCGGGGGGAAAAGTGGTATAATTTAACGGTAACTTTAGTTCTATTGAGGGTTAAAATATGAAGAAGGATATTCGATTAAAAGGACAGCTCCGCTTTTACATGCAGTGGCCGATCTTTATGCTGATCCTGCTCGTAGCGATGACCATCTGGATCTTTTTTACGAGCAGTCAGGCAGGAATCATGATGGCAATCATTGTGACAGTGTATGGAATCGGAGTAGGTGTGCTCTATATGTACAGTAAGTCGCTGATCATGGCAGACTGGTACAGTTCGCAGCACAGTATGGTGTTGTTCAGAATACACTGCTGAAGGAACTTTCCATTCCGTATGCACTTCTGATGGATGATGGGCAGATTATATGGATGAATGACAGTTTCAAAGTAGTGACGGGGCAGGGCGACAAGGCAGAGAAGTATATTAATAAGGTCATCCCGGAACTGAACCGGGGCGTATTTCCAAAAGCGGAATCTGAGCAGGTGCAGCTGAATGTTATTTACAAGGAGAAGGAATATTCAGTAGCTATGCACAAAGTATCTGTGGAAGGATTTAGTGAGACAGAGGAACTTTTGCAGCTTCCCAAGGAGAAGGAATACTTTATTGCAATCTACCTGAAGGATGTCACAGAACTGAATAAGTACATTCGCGAAAATGATGCACAGAAGATGGTAGCAGGTCTGATCTACATTGATAACTTTGATGAAGTCATCGAGAGTGTTGAGGAAGTCAGACAGTCACTTTTGGTAGCGTTGATCGACCGGAAGATTAATCAGTATATTGCAAAGATTGACGGGATCGTCAAGAAAATGGAGAAGGATAAATACTTTATCGTGATTAAGAAAAAGTATTTCCAACAGTTGAAAGAAGATAAGTTTGCATTGTTAGAGGAGGTCAAGGGCATTAGCATTGGAAATGAGATGCCGGCGACACTCAGTATCGGTCTTGGGATGAGTACCGACACTTATGCACAGAGTTACAACTATGCCCGGGTGGCAATCGATCTTGCACTTGCAAGAGGGGGTGACCAGGCGGTTGTAAAGGATGCGAACAATATTACATATTTTGGCGGAAAGCGCGAACAGGTGGCAAAGAATACGCGTGTGAAGGCGCGAGTCAAGGCAGAGGCTCTGCGGGAGTTTATTGCCGCGAAGGACAAAGTCATTGTCATGGGACATAAGATCGGGGATGTAGATTCTTTTGGAGCGGCAATCGGTATTTATCGTGCAGCTACAATTATGGAGAAGAAGTACATATCGTGATCAACGATATCACAAGTTCTGTCAGACCGCTGTATGAGCGTATCCGGGATAATGCGGCATACGATGAAGATCTGTTTCTTACTTCCTCTCAGGTGGAGGATGTGGTAACGGAAAATACGATGGTTGTTGTAGTCGACACAAATAAGCCGGAACTGACAGAGTGTGAGGAACTGCTTGGCATGACAAAGACGATCGTCGTGCTCGATCATCACCGGCAGGGAAGCAACAGCATTGATAATGCAGTATTATCTTATATTGAACCGTATGCATCTTCCACCTGTGAGATGGTCGCAGAAGTGCTGCAGTACATTGCGGATGATATCCGGATCAAGGCGGTGGAAGCAGACTGTATGTATGCGGGAATCATGATCGATACAAATAACTTTGTGAGCAGAACCGGTGTGAGAACCTTTGAGGCGGCAGCATTTTTGAGGCGCTGTGGTGCAGATATCACCCGGGTGAGAAAGATGTTCCGGGATGATATGGATTCGTATCGTGCAAAGGCGGAGACGGTGCGCAGAGCAGAGGTATACAGAGGTGAATTTGCTATTGCGGAGTGTCCGGGCAAAGGAATTGAAGTCCGACGATCGTCGGAGCCCAGGCAGCGAATGAGCTGCTCAACATTGCGGGGATCCGTGCATCGTTTGTATTGACAGCATACAATGGGAAGGTGTATTTGAGCGCCCGCGCCATTGATGAGGTAAATGTTCAGGTGATTGCAGAACGTCTCGGCGGAGGCGGCCATATCAACGTAGCAGGAGCACAGTTTTCCGATATGGAAGTCGAGGAAGTCATTGGGATGATCAAAGGCACACTGGACGAGATGATAGAAGGAGGAGATATATAATGAAAGTAATTTTATTAGAAGATGTAAAGGCACTTGGGAAAAAGGGAGAGATCGTAAACGTCAATGACGGGTACGCAAGAAACTTTATCTTGCCGAAGAAATTAGGTCTCGAAGCAACTGGAAAGAATTTAAATGACCTGAAGCTTCAGAAAGCGAACGAAGAAAAGATTGCGCAGGAGCAGTTAGAGGCTGCCAAAGCACTCGCAGAGAAGATTGCAGCAGGAAAAGTGACACTGCAGATCAAAGTTGGAGAAGGCGGCAGAACTTTCGGATCTGTTTCTTCCAAAGAAGTGGCACATGCAGTCAAAGAGCAAATGGGATATGATATTGACAAGAAGAAAATTCAGTTAAAAGAAGCAATCAAGACATTGGGAACACATATCGTTCAGGTAAAACTTCACACAAAGGTGACAGCAGATCTGAAAGTCGTTGTCACAGAAGCGTAGGTGGAACGCATGGAAGAGGCATTGATCAAGAGAGTCCTTCCGCACAGCCTCGAGGCGGAGCAATCCGTTGTCGGCGCAATGCTGATGGACAAGGATGCGATCATGACAGCGGCAGAAATCGTCAGCCGGGAAGATTTTTACCAGACGGCATATGGCATTCTGTTTGAGGCTATGGTGGAACTTTTCAATGAAGGGAAGCCGGTCGATCTGATCACCCTTCAGGAGCGTCTGAAAGAAAAGGATGTTCCGCCGGAAATCACCAGCCTTGAATTTGCAAGAGATCTTCTGACAGCGGTTCCGACTTCTGCGAATGTAAAATATTATGCAGAGATCGTCATGGAAAAATCGATGCTGCGGAAACTGATCAAGCTGAATGAGGAGATTGAGAACATGTGTTATCTCGGTCGGGATTCGCTGGAGGCGGTGCTTGAGACGACGGAGAAGAGAGTATTTGAGCTTGTACAGAAGAGAAATACCGGAGACTATGTTCCAATCAAGCAGGTCGTGTTAAATGCGTTAGATAAGATCGAGAAGTCTTCCAAGACGAAGGGAACCGTCACCGGAATTCCGACAGGGTTCATTGATCTTGATTATAAAACATCCGGCCTGCAGCCGTCTGATCTGATCCTCGTGGCAGCGAGACCGTCTATGGGAAAGACAGCGTTCGTGCTTAATATCGCACAGCATGTGGCATTTCGCAGCAATAAGACAGTGGCAATCTTCAGTCTTGAGATGTCCAAGGAACAGTTGGTGAACCGTCTGTTTTCTTTGGAGTCTCAGGTAGATGCACAGCTGCTCCGTACCGGTAATCTGAAGGATTCCGATTGGGAGAAGCTGATTGAAGGAGCTGGAGTGATTGGAAAGTCTAAGATGATCATTGATGATACGCCGGGAATCTCTATTTCAGAACTCCGCTCTAAGTGCAGAAGTTTAAGTTGGAGCAAGGGTTAGACCTGATCATCATCGACTATTTGCAGTTGATGACCGGACGTGTAGGCGGACGTGCAGAATCCAGACAGCAGGAGATCTCGGATATTTCCAGATCATTGAAAGGACTTGCCAGAGAGCTGAATGTACCGGTTATTGCACTTTCTCAGCTGAGCCGTGCCGTAGAGCAGAGGCCGGATCATCGTCCGATGATGTCAGACCTTCGAGAATCTGGTGCAATCGAGCAGGATGCCGACGTGGTGATGTTTATTTATCGTGATGATTATTATAACAAAGATACAGATATGAAGAATATTGCAGAGATCATCATTGCGAAACAGAGAAACGGTCCGATCGGAACTGTGAATCTTGCATGGCTTCCAAATTATACGAAGTTTGCCAATGCGACGAGAAAGCAGGAATAATGGCGAAACTTGCGATGGAAAGAGCAAAAGAACAGACCTTCAATATGTTATAATCTTTATAGGTTATTACATATTGGAGGTTATTTTTATGGGCGAAGTTCACTATATGATTTCAGAAGCTGCAAAGAGAGTCGGGGTGGAGGCACATGTGCTGAGATACTGGGAGGAAGAACTTGACCTTCCGATCGGCAGGACAGAGATGGGGCACCGTTACTATACAGAAGATGACATCCGTTTATTTCACTGCATTAAGGATCTCAAAGAGCAGAGCATGCAGTTGAGAGAGTTAAAGACCGTCATACCAGAATTAAAGAAAGCGCGGGAACAGAAGAAGAAAAAGCTGGCAGAGATGGAGGAAAGGGAGAACAGCAGAATGAGTCAGACAGAAGGACAGCTTGTCAAGGCACAGCCGGAAGTGTGGATACGGACAAGTTTTTGCAAGTTCAGAGCTTTATCGGGGAGGCACTTCAGAAAGTTATCGTGGAGAATAATACGAAGCTTGCGCAGGAAGTCAGTCATACAGTTACAAAGAATGTACTTGGCGAGATGGAACGTTGTTTCATCTGAAAGAGCAGAAAGAAGAAGAACATTACCGCAAGCTGGACAGCCTGATCAGACAGCAGCAGCAGATCAGACGCGAGAGTGTGAAGATATCACCAGTTGGAAAGTTGAGAAAATTGCTGGAAGGATAGCATGAAGTGAACAAAAGATGGAGTATAACATGATTTTTTAGGACAAGTTTATGCTGCAAAAAAGGGGACGGATCAGACATTACATCTGATCCGTCCCACTTTTTTGCCTATATACTTACTGGGCTATGCTGCTGCCAGGCAGCCATATCTGAATTATTCAGCAGAGATAGCTCCTGTTGGACATTGTGCAGCACAAGCTCCACAGTCTACGCAAGCATCAGCATTGATTTCGTAGTGATCTGCTCCCTGAGAGATTGCTCCAACTGGACATTCAGCTTCGCAAGCTCCACAGCTTACACATTCATCGCTAATTACGTGTGCCATAGTATGTATCCTCCTTTTCTGTGGCAGAATGAACTCTGCTATTTGTGTTTATTTTAATACAAATGAGCCAAATATACAAGTCTATTTTGTGCTCTGAATTTAATACAAAGAAAAAGAGTTTCAATCAGAGCACAAAAGATAGAAGACAACAGAACAGGGACCGGAACAATTTGTCTTAAAGTTCTTCCGACAGTTTGTTCAGACGCTGCTTTTCATGCTTATATGCAGCGAGAACAACACGTTTGGCAGCCTCTGCATTCTTCTTTACTTGGTTCTGGAGTATCCTTTAACGGATAATCCATATGAAGGTTATCGTATTTTGCCTTTCCCATAGAGTGGTAAGGAAGAATATCGAGCGCTTTGACATTGTTCAGTGTTCCGAGAAATGTGCCAAGTTGTTCCAGATATTCTTGATAGAAAGTGATGCCGGGAACAATCACATGGCGTACCCAGATCGGAATGTTTTGCTCATCGAGATAGCGTGCAAATGCCAGGATACGCTCATTGGAGTGCGCAGTCAGTTTCTTGTGTTCTTCTCCGTTGATATGTTTGATGTCAAGCATGATCAGGTCTGTGACCTGAAGGAGCTTTTCCAGCTTTTCCATAAATACTGCATTGGATGGCTGAAACATAATTCCAGAAGTATCGATACAGGTGTGGATATGATCTTTCTTCAGCTTTGTAAAGAGCTCGATCAGAAAATCCATCTGCATCATTGGTTCACCGCCTGTCACAGTCACACCGCCATGGCGGTAAAATGGGAGATTAGAGTAGAAGCCTTCGAGTACTTCCTCTACACTTTGCTGTTCTCCGATGTTTGGCTCCCATGTATCTGGATTGTGACAGTACAGACAGCGCATTGGGCAGCCCTGAAGAAAGATTACGTAGCGCAGCCCCGGGCCATCTACGGTTCCACAGCTTTCAATCGAATGTATATATCCTTTTGTCATAAAAGACACCTGCCTTTCAGTATGATAAAGTTCGGTATGAGAAAAGGCTGTCGCAGAATGGAAAGATCAGAAACCATTTCGGCGGCAGCCCCTTGAAGTCATTATTGCAATTCGATACGGAGAGCAGAGCGTCCGATGACATAGACGATATGTCATCAGACGGCTCTCTCTGCCGTTACATTACATTCCTTCGTGGAATGTACGGGAAATAACGTCGTCCTGCTGTTCTTTTGTAAGTTTGATAAAGTTTACAGCGTATCCTGAAACACGAACAGTTAACTGTGGGTAGTTTTCTGGGTGTTTCTGAGCGTCTAATAATGTTTCTCTTGTAAATACGTTTACATTTAAGTGGTGTCCACCCTGCTCTACGTATCCGTCTAACATATTTACTAAGTTATCTACCTGCTGCTGATTTACTGCCATAGTGTTATCCTCCTTGATTTTGGTTTTTCTTTATCTGATTTTTGTATTGTCGGACAGATTATTCGTTGTCGATGCTGTCCATGATGTTTGGAATGTTGCAAGCCTGGTTTCCACATTCTTCGATTCTGTCAAGGTCAAGGTCACCTGCAAAGATCTTATCTTCTTTTCCAAGTGCTCCCGGAATGATAGAGAATGTGTTGGAAATTCCGTCCTGAGCATGTCTGAATGGAATCTTAGCTACAGATGCAAGGGAAGCTAATGCTCCGTGAGAATCACGTCCGTGCATTGGGTTTGCTCCTGGTGCTAAAGGTTCTCCAAGCTTTCTTCCGTCTGGTGTGTTACCTGTCTTCTTACCATATACAACGTTAGATGTGATAGTAAGGATAGAAGTTGTAGGAACACCGTGACGGTATGTGTGATGTTTTCTGATCTTGTCCATGAAAGAACGTACAACAGTTACTGCGATCTCATCTACATCATCATCGTTGTTACCATATTTCGGGAAATCTCCCTCTACTTCGTAGTCTACTACTAATCCATCTTCGTCTCTGATCGGTTTTACTTTTGCATATTTGATTGCACTTAAAGAGTCAGCTACAACAGAAAGTCCTGCGATACCTGTTGCAAAGTAACGTTTTACTTCACGGTCATGAAGAGCCATCTGGATTTTTTCGTAGCAATATTTGTCATGCATGTAGTGGATGATATTTAATGTGTTTACATATAATTCAGCAAGCCATTCCATCATGTCGTCGAATTTAGCCATAACATCATCGTAGTCAAGGTATTCACCTTCTACCGGACGGTATTTTGGTCCTACCTGTACTTTGGATTTCTCATCCACACCACCGTTGATTGCGTATAATAAACATTTTGCAAGGTTTGCACGAGCGCCGAAGAACTGCATTTCCTTACCGATCTCATAGAAGATACACAGCATGCGATTGCGTAGTCATCTCCGTGAGTCGGACGCATTAAATCATCGTTTTCATACTGGATAGAAGATGATTTGATAGACATCTTCGCACAGTATTCTTTAAATGCTTTTGGAAGACGAGTAGACCAGAGAACTGTTAAGTTCGGTTCTGGAGCTGTTCCAAGGTTGTCTAATGTGTGAAGGTAACGGAAAGATGTCTTTGTTACGAGCGGACGTCCGTCAACACCAACACCACCGATAGACTCTGTTACCCATGTCGGGTCACCGGAGAATAATGCATTGTATTCTGGTGTACGTGCAAATTTTACAAGACGAAGCTTCATGATGAAGTGGTCAATGTATTCCTGAGCCTGTTCCTCTGTGATCAGTCCTCTTTCTAAGTCACGCTGGATATAGATATCAAGGAATGTAGAAGTACGTCCAAGACTCATTGCTGCACCGTTTTGTTCTTTAACAGCTGCAAGGTATCCAAAGTATAACCACTGGATAGCTTCTTTTGCATTGGAAGCTGGTTTTGTAATATCGTATCCGTAGATTTCTCCTAATTTTGCTAATTCGCCAAGTGCGCGGATCTGCTCAGATAATTCTTCACGAAGACGGATGTTATCTCCTGTCATTCTCACTAAAGAAGTAGCAAGCTGTTCTTTCTTGTCTGCGATCAGCCAGTCTGTTCCGTATAAAGCAACACGGCGGTAGTCACCATGATACGTCCACGTCCGTATGCATCCGGAAGTCCTGTGATGATACCAGATTTTCTTGCTGCTCTCATCTCTGGTGTGTAGGCATCAAATACACCCTGATTGTGTGTTTTTCTGTATTCTGTAAAGATTTTTACGATTTCAGGGTCAACTTCATATCCATTTTCATGGCAGGCGTTCTGAGCCATACGGATACCACCGTAAGGTTGTAAAGAGCGTTTGAATGGTTTATCTGTCTGGAAACCAACGATCTGTTCTAAGTCTTTGTTTAAGTAACCTGCTGCATGGGAAGTGATGCTTGATACAATTTTTGTATCCATGTCAAGAACTCCGCCTGCTTCGCGTTCCTGCTTTGAAAGATCCATTACCTGAGCCCAAAGAGTCTTTGTAGCTTCTGTAGGACCTGCTAAGAAAGAATCGTCCCCCTCATATGGTGTGTAGTTTGACTGAATGAAGTCACGTACGTTTACTGATGTACGGTTCCAACGTCCTGGCTTGAATCCGTCCCAACTAGAGTTCCAGTTTTTTTCCATTATATTTCCTCCTAAATCGTTGTAAAAAAGTTAGTAGTTTGTAAAATGTTTGTTAAATAATTCACTTAGATTATATCAATTTGCTATAAGAAAAGTCAATAGGTTGGATTGTACTAAATTGCATACAGTATACAAATTGTGAACACTGTATAAAACCTTATAAAAATTTAAGAAAAAATTTCTTCTATTTTTTGTAATTTAGTGTATAGTAGATAGGTAATAACCTAGAGGGTGGACGGAAGTTGATTTTTTCTTTTAAAATTGTGAGAAGTCATTGTCGGTGCCCGAAGATTTTACGTATATTTACAAGTGTGTGACATAGGCTTTGAAATATACGTTCAGAATGAAAAAATGGAGTGTGTAAAAAATGCAGAGAAGAAGGAAGAGCATCATAGGGCTGGCATGTCTGATGAGTGCAATGCTTCTATTTTCTTCTTGTGGGAAGGAAGCAGAGGAAGAGAAGCAAGATACACAGACACAGGCAGATACAGAAAAAGAGGAGCCGAAAGAGAAAGAAGGACAGGGCAATTTAAATATTATTTCTCCGCAGGCGTATAGCAATGTGGACGGTCTTACCCTGGAACCGGGAACATACATTTCCCTGATCGGGAAGGAAGCCGGAACCGAATATTGGAAAATGGTAGAAAAAGGCGCCAAGCAAGCAGTATCGGAATTGAACAGTGCACTGGGTTACAAAGGGGAAGATAAGATCAAGTTAAATTACAGCGGTCCGAGCGAGAGTGAGAGCGTGGACGAGCAGATTAATATTTTAGATGAAGAACTGGCCCGCTATCCAAATGCAGTTGGGATTGCGATCATTGACTCCAATGCTTGTTCGGTGCAGTTTGATCTTGCTACAGAGAATGGAATTCCAATTGTTGCCTTTGATTCCGGAAGTGATTACCAGGGACTGCAGTCACTCTGCTCTACCAATAATACAGAAGCAGCACAGACTGCGGCAGTGAATCTGGCTACGGCATTAGATAACAAGGGAAAGGTAATCGTATTTGTCCACGATTCTAATTCTACTACTGCGAGAGAGCGTCAGAGTGGTTTTGCGGATACACTCGCAAAGATTATCCGGAAGTTGAGATCGCGGAAGTTGTCTACCTGGATAATCTGGAAGACGTGAAAGGACTTTTGGCAGAGAAGAAGAACCGGGAAGCGAAAATCAATCCAGAAGATGAGAAGGCAGCGCAGAAGGAAGACTTTACTGATGAGCAGGCAATCCAGTATATTCTGGAGCAGCACCCGGATGTGACGGGCTGTTTTACAACCAATGTGGATGCGACACAGAAAGTACTGTCGATTGTCAATGAGATGAAGCAGTCAAAAGATACTAAGCAGGCAGAGGCTGCAAGAATCTCAAGATAATCGGATTCGACGGAGGAGAGAAACAGATGGAGGCGCTGGAGAATGGAGAACTGGAAGGTCTTGTTGTTCAGAATCCGTATGGTATGGGATATGCGACTGTGATTGCCTGTGCGCGTTCCATCGCGAATCAAGGAAATGAGGCAGTTGTTGATACAGGATATGTGTGGGTGACAAAAGATAATATGGAAGATAAAAATATCAGCCGTATTTTGTATTAGTGAGGAAAGGAATATGAAATTCAAAAGCAGATAAAGCTGTAATCAATGCAGATACTAATACAAATCATCAAAAAAGAGAAACGACATTTCAGTGGAGGAAATGTGTTTCTCTTTTTGTATCGTTTCTTTTCGTGTAAGGAAGAAACTAATTTTCACTGCTTTTTGTGAGTGAGAAAATAAATTCTGTGCCGACTCCTTCGGTGCTGATAACGTTGATATTTTCTCCATGTGCCTGAATGATTTCCTTGACGATTGCAAGTCCGAGCCCGGTTCCTTTCTTGTCTTTTCCACGGGAGAGGTCGCTCTTATAGAAACGCTCCCACACTTTTGTGAGACTTTTTTTGGGAATCCCGATTCCGGAGTCTTTGACGGAGACGAACACTTTTCCATTGCGTTCGGTCGTCTCGAGTACGATGGAAGAGTCCGGATTACTAAATTTGATCGCGTTGTCCAGCAAGTTGTATAAGACTTGCTGAATCTTACCGCGGTCGGCAAAGACATTCTGGATGCGCGGGTCAAAGAGCAGTTCAATTGAAATTTTCTTGGAGGTACAAGTTCCTTCAAAAGAAGCGGCAGTGTGTTTGATCGTGTCGTGCAGATTGAAGTTGGTCTTGTCAAGAAGAAGATCTTTCGTGTCAAATTCATTTAATGTCAGAAGATCTTTTGTCAGATCCGTCAGGCGCTCGGTCTCAAACAGTATGATGTTCAAATATTTTCCCTGAAGTTCTTGTGGGATTGTTCCATCGACAATCGCTTCCACATATCCTTTGATGGATGTGAGCGGAGAGCGGAAGTCGTGGGAGACATTGGCGATGAACTTCTTCTGATAGTCTTCCATATCTTTGAGCTGTGCTGCCATATAGTTGAGAGAGGCAGACAGATAGCCCATCTCGTCTTCTGTCCGCACCGGGATCTCATAAGTCAGATTGCCGGAGGCATACTGGGTGGCAGCCTCTGTGATCTTCCGCAGCGGCTGGTAAATGAAAAAGTGGAATGCCAGCAGTATGCAGAAAGATAAAATGTAGATGACAACAATGGTAATATAGACATTTCGCAATAAAGAAGAAGTCTGCTGTTCGAGATCTTCGTAAGGTTTGTGCAGCAGCAGATATCCCTTCGTCGTAAAGCCTTGTGTGACCGGTGCAATCACTGTGATGACTTTTTTATCAAAAAGATCATGGTAAGTTCCGAGCAGATATTTGGAACTGCCATTTTCCGCAGGATCAAAGTCTGGGATTTCGGATGGCGGAACCGGCATTTCATCTGCTCCCGCAGATAGAATCACCTGTCCAGTGCGGTCAATGAACCATGTTGATGCATGCAGATAGGTCGACATCCCATTTAACTGCGTGTGAATGTCGGAAAGTGTCAGATCGTCTGTAAAATATCCGGTCAGGTAATCATTGGCGAGCAGGGTGGCTTCTTTATAAAGGGTATCAGAAGTATCTTCTTCCAGCTCGGAGATTGTCAGCTCATGGGTGAGTGTGGCGACTGTGAACAGGCAGAGAAATCCGAAGATCAGATAAATGCTGATAAATTTTAAGTATAAAGTGCTGCGCATACTATTTCACCTCAAACTTGTACCCGATACCCCACACGGTGCCGAGACTCCATGTCGGATGGTCCTTGATTTTTTCGCGCAGACGCTTGATATGCACATCGACAGTTCTTGTATCTCCGATGTATTCGTAGCCCCAGATTTGGTCGAGGAGCTGTTCTCTTGTAAATACTTGATTTGGTGAGGATGCGAGGAAATAAAGCAGTTCCAGTTCCTTTGGAGGCATTTCGACTACTTTTCCGTCACAGACGACAGAGTAGTTCGTCAAGTTGATCTCAATGCCAGGGTAGGAAACGCATTTGCCTTTCTCTGCGGCAGCAGTTTCCTGTCTAGGTGCCTGGTAGCGGCGGAGCACTGCTTTGACTCTTGCGACAAGCTCTTTGGAATCAAAAGGCTTGATCATGTAGTCATCTGCACCAAGTTCGAGACCAAGTACTTTATCAAAGACTTCTCCCTTTGCGGAGAGCATGATGATCGGAGTATCTGATTTTGCCCGAATCTCGCGGCAGACCTGATAACCGTCGATGCCCGGCAGCATTAAGTCAAGCAGTACGAGATTTGGCGAATAGCTGTCAAATGCAGCTAACGCTCCTCACCGTCATGTACCATCATCGTGTCGAAGCATTCTTTCAAAAGATAGAGGGAGATCAGCTCTGCAATATTTTCATCGTCATCGACGATTAAGATTTTCTGTTTAGTTACCATGGGGTAGGAATCCCTCCTTTATTTCAAATCTACTACTTAAATTCCACGATCGTGACGCCGGCATCTCCTTCACCGAACGCACCGAGGCGGTAAGATTTTACATGTTTTTGTCGTTTTAAATAGTTATGGATACCGCTGCGGAGTGCACCGGTTCCTTTGCCGTGCACGATGCGGACGGGACTGATGTGCGACATGTACGCATCATCCAAATATTTGTCAAGTTCTGCGATTGCCTCGTCTACTGTCTTTCCGAGTAGGTTAATCTCTGGGCGGACAGACATGGTCTTTTTCATTTTCATCTTTCCGGAGGAAGTCTTCTGCAGATGTTTCCCCGTGATCACAGGTTCATCGATGATCTCCAGATCGGAGATATTTACCTGGGAGCGAAGGATTCCCATCTGTACGAAAAGATCTCCTTTCGCATTTGGAAGAGAACTTACGGTTCCGGTCAGATTGAGGCTGAGCACTTTTACAGCCTCGCCGAGTTTGAAATCACTTGGCTTATGCTGTTTTTTCGGTTTTTTCGTGTCAAGCTTCACACCGGATCCGGTCTTTTTGATCTTCTGGCGGAGTCGTTCTCGCTCGCGTTCCATCTCTGCGGCAGAGATATTTTCTTTCCCAACTTGCGGAAGTTCTTCATAGTCTCGTCAGCAACTTCTTTGCCTCGCGGAGAATCGCGTTTGCTTTTTCGTTCGCTTCATTGATAATGCGCTCTTTGCGCTCGTCAAGGCGTTCTTGTTTTTGCTCTAATTTCTGTTTCAGAGCTTCTACTTCGCGCTTGTAGGCAGCGATTTCCTGCTGTTCTTTCTCAATGGTACGTCTGCTGTTTTCGAGGTCTGCAAGGAGATCTTCAAAGGATTCATCCTGTTCGGACAGACGTTCTTTCGCATCTGCGATAATATAATCTGGCAGACCAAGTTTACTGGAAATTGCGAAGGCATTACTCTTTCCCGGGATACCGATCAGCAGATGGTAAGTTGGACGGAGTGTCTCTACGTCAAATTCACAGCAGGCATTTTCTACACCCGGAGTGGAAAGTGCATAGACTTTCAACTCACTGTAATGAGTCGTTGCCATCGTGCGGATTTTCCGCTCGTGCAGGTAGGACAGAATGGAAGTTGCAAGTGCAGCTCCTTCGGTTGGATCGGTTCCGGCGCCGAGCTCATCGAACAGCACAAGAGAGTGCTCATCCACGTGCTGCAGGAAGGAAACGATATTGGTCATATGAGAAGAGAAGGTACTGAGACTCTGCTCGATACTTTGCTCATCGCCGATATCCGCATACACTTCGTGGAACAGCGCCAATTCTGAGCGATCCAGTGCAGGAATATGAAGTCCTGCCTGCCCCATCAGCGTGAAAAGACCGACTGTTTTTAGCGATACGGTTTTTCCGCCGGTGTTCGGACCAGTTACAATCAGAAGATCAAAGGCATCTCCCAGTGTGACCGTGATCGGGACTACCTTTTTCTTATCGAGAAGCGGATGGCGTCCTTCACGGATATGGATATAGCCATGGTCGTTAAAAATCGGTTTGCTTGCATTTAAGGAGAGGGCAAAGGAACCCTTTGCGAAGATAAAGTCCAGTTCTGTAAGCAGCTTATAGTTTCTGCGAATCTCCGTCACATAGCCGGCGGCATCTGCGCTGAGATTGGCAAGGATCACCTGGATCTCTTCCTGCTCCTTTCCGTAAAGTTCTTTTAGATCATTATTTAACTTTACGACAGCCATTGGTTCAATAAAGAGTGTCGAACCGGTAGAAGACTGGTCGTGGATCATTCCCTGTACCTGGCTGCGGTATTCCGCTTTGACTGGAAGACAATATCTGTCTCCGCGCATCGTAATAATGGCATCCTGCAGATAAGTACGCAGAGAGCCGTTGACAAGCGAAAGCAGCGTAGAATGTACTTTGTCGTTTGTCTGGGAAATACTTCTTCGAATGTGCTTCAGGGTACTGCTCGCGTCATCGCTGATCTCATCTTCATCGATAATGCAGCGGCGGATCTCGCCGGCAAGGATCGACAGTGGTTCCAGCTGATCGAAATACACGTCGAGGCAGTCCTGCTCCTCGTCCACAGTCTCGTGCCGCCCATAAGCTTTGGCACGGTTTGTCACTTCCAGTAATTTGCAGATGCGGAGCAGTTCATTACAGCCGAGCGCTCCGCCAATCTCCAGACGCATCAGAGAATCTTCCACAGTGTATACACCGCTGAAAGAGAGACGTCCTTTTTTACAATTCTTGTAAAAGCCGCCGCGGTCTGTTCTTGCGCGGTTGTGATTTCGGCCAGGGAGGTCATCGGAGCCAAATGGCTGCAGAGTATCTTTCCGCCCGGGGAAGAAGCCTGCTCTGCAAGTAATTCAGTTATTTTGTTGTATTCTAGTTTTTTTAAAGTCTTTTTATTCATAATCATTCACCTGTTTCCATTCTACCTTATATTTGTAATAAAGGAAAGCAGAAATATTCTATACTTATTGAACATTGACAAATGTTAGGGTATACTGTAAAGAGGATGAAAAAGGAGATACGTCATGTCTATGGAGAACAAGGAAGGACCAGAAAAGTTTTCTTTTTTGCAGGAGGTAATCAAGGAGAAGCCTCTGAATCGAAAAAAGCTCATGCATAAGGCAGCCGGGCTGGCGGCGGCAGGAATTCTATTCGGTGCGTTTGCCAGTATTAGTTTTTGTGTGTTGCAACCATGGGTTGATGAACAGCTGAATGCAGAAGAAGAGATTACCATTCCAAAGGACGAGGAACCTGAAGAACATCCACAGGAAGCAAAGGCAGAGGAAGAAGAAAGAGAGCCGGAGCTTACCCTTGAAAATTTTGAAGAGCTGGAACGTGCGATGTACCAGGTCGCTGCGGAGGCGAACAAAAGTATTGTCTCAGTGACTTCTGCCGGAGAAGATGATAACTGGACAGAGGAAGAGCGAAAAGAAGGAACCGGTGCATGTGGCGTGATCATGCCGTCCAACAGCAGAGAATATCTGATCCTGACGATGGGAAGTGCCATCAAGGATGCAGAGCAGATTCAGGTGACATTTGGAGATGGCGCATCCTGTGATGCTGCAGTCAGAAAGAAGGATGCGGTATTGGGGATTGCCGTGCTTGCGGTTGATCGGAATCAGGTCAGTGACAGCACAAAGAATCAGATCCAAGAGGCTGTCCTTGGCAATTCTAACATGACTTACAAAGGAGATGTAGTGATTGCACTGGGAAGTCTGTTTGGTTACTCCAAAGGGATGGGATATGGCATTATCAGTTCCAATAAAAATACAGTCAGTGTAGCAGACCGAGTATACCGGCTGTTGGACACAGACATACCTGCCTCCAGACAAGGGAGCGGTGTGTTATTTAATATCGACGGTGAAGTCATCGGATTTACATTTGCTGCCGAACAGGTGACGGATGAAAGCAGTACACTGCGTGTCCTTGCAGTTTCGGATGTGAAAGAAGAACTGGAAAAGCTGCTAAATGGCAACAGTGTTCCATATATCGGTGTTGTCGGGACGAATGTGACGGATGAAATTGCAGAGGCACAGAAACTTCCGAAGGGAATCTATGTCAAAGAGATTGAGGCAGATTCTCCGGGAATGGCTGCAGGAGTTCAGTGTGGAGATATTATCACTGCAATGGACGGCGATTCGGTGGTGACCGTGAAAGCACTGCATAACAAACTGCTGACATTTCAGCCGGGAGATGAAGTGAAGTTGTCGGCAAAAAGACTTGGTTCCGAAGGATATGTGGAGATCAGTTATACCGTTGTCATCGGAGGAGCCGAGAAGAAATAGAAGAATTAAAATGAGAATATTATAATAGAAAGAGGACAGAAATGAGATATATTAATACATTACATGAGGGAGAGACCATCCGCTGTATTTATTTGTGCAAAGGAAAGCGCTCTGCAGAAACGAGAAATGGAAAGGCATATGACAATCTGATTTTACAGGATAAAACGGGAACTTTAGACGGAAAAGTGTGGGATCCAAATTCTAATGGAATTGCAGAGTATGATGAGATGGATTTTATCGAAGTATTCGGAGATGTCATTTGCTATAATGGAAATCTTCAGCTGAATATCAAGCAGATCCGCAAGGCATTTGAAGATGAGTATGTGGCGGCAGACTACATGCCGACAAGTGAGAAGAGTGTCGAGGGAATGTATCAGGAGTTGATGAAATATGTTGCACAGATTGATAATGAATATTTGAGAAGAGCAGTGGAGTATTATTTCAAAGACGATGCGGCATTTATTAAGCGGTTTCAGGCACACTCTGCGGCAAAGAGTGTACATCACGGATTTGCAGGAGGTCTTTTGGAGCACACGCTCAGTATTGTCAAAATGTGTGAATACTATGTAGGGGCGTATCCAATCCTGAATAAAGATCTTCTGTATGCGGCGGCGATGTACCATGATATCGGGAAGACAAAAGAACTTTCCGCATTTCCGGAAAATGATTATACGGATGATGGACAGCTGCTCGGACATATCATTATCGGAGTCGAGATGGCAAACGATGCGATTCGATCTATTCCGGGATTTCCGGAAAAGCTGGCAAGTGAGTTGAAGCACTGCATTATTGCACATCACGGAGAGTTAGAATACGGTTCTCCGAAAAAGCCTGCGCTGGCAGAAGCACTGGCACTTAATTTCGCGGACAGCACAGATGCCAAGTTACAGACTTTGACAGAGATTTTCAAAGAAAAAGATACGACAGACTGGCTTGGATATAACAGACTGTTCGAGAGTAATTTAAGAAAGACAAGTATTTAGAAATAAAAACAGAGAGATGAAAAAGGGTGCTGCAAAACAGAGAATTTCAACAAGATATAGATTGCATCGAATCAGAGATGAACTATACCATGTCTAAGAAATTGATTTTGCGGCACCCGCTTTCTTTGTTACATAGGAAATTCTTATGTAAAAAACACGCTTCACGCGCGAGCAGTGATGAAAATGCCAAAAAGGCAAAGAGAAGTTGGAAACGGATACAATTTTATGGTAGGAGGAAGATCATGAAGAAAAATGATACAGCGGTCGTGAAGATCGAAGATATCGGGATCAATGGAGAGGGAATCGGAAAGGCAGACGGATATACACTGTTTATCAAGGATACCGTGATGGGAGATCTTGTGGAAGTGAAAGTGATGAAGGCGAAAAAGAACTATGGATATGCGAAGCTGCTTCGTGTCATTGAACCTTCAAAAAATCGTGTGGAAGCAAAATGTCCGGTCGCAAAACAGTGTGGAGGATGTCAGATCCAGGAGATGGATTATCAGGAACAGTTACAGTTCAAGCAGAAAAAAGTCATTGGAAATCTGGAACGGATCGGAGGATTTGCGCCGGAAGTATTAGAAAAGATCACGCAGCCGGTGTGTGGGATGGACGAGCCGTTTCATTACCGGAATAAAGCGCAGTTCCCGATTGGGACGGACAAGGACGGCAAGGCAGTCGCCGGATTCTATGCGGGAAGGACACATCAGATCATCCCGAATACAGATTGTGCGCTGGGGGTTTCTCAGAATCAGCAGATTTTAGAGAGATTCTTTCGGTCATGAATGAGAACCACATCCCGGCGTATAACGAGCAGGATTGCAGCGGACTAGTGCGCCACATTTTAATCCGTTATGGATTTACGACGAAAGAGATTATGGTTTGCTTTGTGATCAATGGGGATAACCTGCCATGTGCGGACAAATTTGTGGATAAGTTATCTCAAATCGAGGGCATGAGGAGTATAACTTTCAGCAAGAACAAAGAAAATACAAATGTCATTATGGGAAAAGAGATAGAAGTACTCTGGGGAGATGGTTACATTACCGATTACATTGGAAATGTAAAATATCAGATTTCTCCGCTGTCGTTCTATCAGGTGAATCCGGTACAGACCGAAAAGCTTTATAAATATGCATTAGAATATGCAGGGCTGACCGGAGAAGAAACCGTGTGGGATCTGTACTGCGGAATCGGAACGATTTCTCTTTTCCTGGCACAAAAGGCAAAGCAGGTGTACGGTGTTGAGATTGTACCGCAGGCGATTGAAGATGCCAAACAAAATGCAGAATTAAATGATATGAAAAATGCAGAATTTTTGTCGGGAAAGCAGAAGAAATACTTCCGGCATATTATGAAAATTATGCGAAAGAACATCCGGGGCAGCAGGCACATGCCGATGTGATTGTTGTCGATCCGCCGAGAAAAGGGTGCGAGGAAGCGCTGCTTGAAACAATGGTAAAAATGCAGCCAGACAGAATTGTCTATGTCAGCTGCGATTCTGCTACATTGGCAAGAGATTTAAAATATCTATGCGGGGAAGGGTATGCGTTGGAAAAAGTACAGGTAGTTGACCAGTTCCCGAATACCGTTCACACAGAATGCGTGACATTATTGCAGAGGAGTAGAGGGAAGAAATAATTGAGAAGAGATTAAAATAATAAGGAATATAAGAGCTATGGGATGCAGTGAGGTGAAGCATAGCTCTTATTTTTATGTTTTGAAAATAGATTTCTTTTTTGTTTCCAATAGGACAAAGTCACATCCAGTGCTATAATAAAATAATAGCTGAAACATATGGAAGGGAAGGAAAAACTTATGAAAAAAATAAAAAAACTTGTGGCAATCCAGCCGGTTTCTATTCTGGAAGAGAGTAAAGAAAAATTGAAGGAATTTTGTGAGGAAATCATTTTCTTTGATTCGCAGCCAGAGAGTGCAGAGGAGATTGTAGAAAGAATCGGAGATGCAGATGCGGTATTTGTCAGTTATACACATGCAATCGGGGAGGAAATCTTAGCAAAGTGTCCGAATCTTGTATACATTGGGATGTGCTGCAGTCTGTATTCAGAGGAAAGTTCTAATGTGGATATTGCTTATGCAAGAGAACATGGAATCACAGTGACAGGAATCCGGGATTACGGTGATGAAGGCGTAGCAGAGTATGTGCTGATGAACTTGATCGGACGGCTTCATGGGACAGATGGGCATCCGCCGCTTTTAGGAGAAGTTCGGAGATTTCCGGTGCGAGTATCGGATTACTTGGGCTTGGGGCAAGCGCGCAGGCAGTCGCAAGAGCATTAGGCGCAATGGGAGCACAGATCAGTTATTACAGCCGGACGAGAAAACCGAAACTGGAAGAGCGGGAGGGGTATCGTTACTGTGAACTTTCAGAGTTATTAAAAGAAAGCGATGTCGTTTGTAGTTGCCTGAGTAAAAATGTGACGTTGTTATACGAGGAAGAGTTTGAGGCACTCGGAGAAAATACGATTTTATTTAACACGGCGCTGAGTCCTTGTTTTGAGCAGCATGCGATTGAGAAATGGCTGGACCGGAACAATACCTGGTATTTTTGTGACACCCTGATGGGACTTGGAGAAGAATCGCTTCTTGTGCGGGAAAATGTCAGATGTCAGAAGCGTTCATCTGGGATGACAAGGCAGGCCGTAATTCGGCTGAATAAGAAAGTACTTGAAAATCTGGAGAGATACTGTAGTGAGAATATTTTTTAGTTGATCGGGTATACTTTCACCGAAAGAAAGAGAAAGGTGGAAACAAAAATGGTAGAACCGGATACAATTAAATTATTAAGAGAATGTGATGCAGGGATTAAAATGGGAATTTCTTCGATTGAGGAAGTGTTGGAATATGTACACGAGAAGAAATTGTACCAATGCCTGTCTGACTGTATGGAAAAACATGAGAAGCTGGAAAAAGAAATCCAGGAAATATTGAAGGAATATCAGGATGAGGGAAAAGAGCCTGGAATGATGGCGAAGGGAATGTCGTGGGTGAAGACTAATGTCAGGCTTGTATGGAATGAGTCTGATGCAACAATCGCAGATCTGATCACAGATGGCTGTAATATGGGAGTGAAGTCTCTTGGGAGATATTTGAATGAGTATCCTGAAGCGGAATGGAAAGTGAAGGAGATTGCCAGAAAACTGATTCGCCTGGAGGAAAAACTTGCAGAGGATCTCCGAATTTATTTGTAATCTGAAAATTATTTTAAGGATATTCGTAAGAAGCTATCAATTATTTTTTCGCAGAATAAGTGAGAACAAGCAGGAAAAAATCTTGCGAAGCACTATATATTGTGGTAATATCAAGAAAGCAATACAATAAATAGTGTGAGGCGATATAAGAAATGAATATAAATCAAGAAGGAAAAAACTACGATTTTCCGGAAACAGAAGGACTTCAGGAAGTATTTTCAGACATCAGCAGGGAATTTCTGGATCCGGTATATAGCTTGGAAAAACTGGAAGAAAAATACCATACATTCTATAAAACAGGATTCTCAGGAGAGGAACAAATGAAGATGCTCCTCAAAGCGGCAGTGGAATTGACGACGCAGGAGGCACCGAAATGGGAGATGATCGCAGCGCGGATTTGCCTGGTAACATTTCGAAATGAGTTGAAAGCACAGATGAAACAGCGGAACGTGAATTCTTTTTATGAGAAAATATGTTATCTGACAAAAGAGAATCTGTACGGTGCTTATATTTTAGAAAATTATACGGAGGAAGAAATCACAGCATTTGAGAAATTGATGCGGGAGGAACGGGATCATCTTTTTAATTATTCGGGGCTGGAACTGCTTCTGAATCGTTATGTGATCCGAGATCAGAAGGGCGTTTTGTTAGAAGTCCGCAGGAGATGTTTCTCGGGATTGCGATGCATCTGGCGATGAAGGAACCGTGTGATCGGTCTGGATGGGTGGAGAAGTTTTATAATATGTTAAGCAAGCTGCAGGTGACGGTGGCGACACCGACACTTGCCAATGCGAGAAAGCCGCACCATCAGCTTTCTTCCTGCTTTATCGATACAGTGCCGGACAGTCTGGATGGAATTTATAAGAGCATTGATAATTTTGCGAAAGTCAGCAAACTTGGCGGTGGAATGGGAATGTATTTTGGAAAAGTGCGTGCAAGCGGAAGCCCGATCCGTGGATTTGAGGGAGCAGCAGGAGGTGTGATCCGCTGGATCCGTCTGGTCAATGACACGGCAGTCGCGGTCGATCAGCTTGGGGTTCGTCAGGGAGCAGCAGCGGTCTATCTTGATGTGTGGCATCGGGATCTTCCAGAATTTCTCAACTTGCGGACAAATAACGGAGATGACCGAATGAAGGCGCATGATATTTTCCCGGGAGTGTGTTATCCGGATTATTTCTGGGAACAGGCGAGAGACAATCTTGAGGGAGAATGGTATTTGATGTGTCCGCATGAGATCTTGAAGAAAAAAGGATATGCACTGGAAGATTCTTTTGGAGAAGAATGGAAGAAAAAATATCTCGATTGTGTGGCGGATCCGGAGATCCAAAAGAGAGTCATTCCGATCAAGGATGTGATTCGGATGATCATTAAAAGCGTTGTGGAGACAGGGACGCCATTCGCATTTAACAGAGATCATGTCAACCGGGCAAATCCAAACAGCCATAAGGGAATCATTTATTGCAGCAATCTCTGTACAGAGATTGCCCAGAATATGAGTGAGATGGAAGTGACAGAGGAGAAGATTACAGAGATTGACGGGGAGCAGGTTGTTGTGACAGTCACAAAGCCGGGAGAATTTGTTGTATGTAATCTTGCAAGTCTCTCTCTTGGAAGGATCGATGTCAATAACAAGGAAGAGTTGTCAGAGATCACGAAGACGGCAGTGCGCGCGCTGGACAATGTCATTGATCTGAACTTTTTTCCGGTACCATACGCGAAGATTAACAATGAGAAATATCGCCCAATCGGGCTTGGGGTAAGTGGTTACCATCATATGCTGGCGAAAAATGAGATTCCATGGGAGAGCGAAGAACATCTGGCATTCGCAGAGCGTGTATTTGCAGAGATCCATTATGCAGCGGTGGAAGCAAGTGCAGAACTTGCCAGAGAGAAAGGTGCTACACCTATTTTGAAGGAAGTAAATGGCAGACCGGAGAATATTTTGCAGAGAGACATCTGACCGAAGACCGCTGGAAAAAGCTGGCAAAAAAGGTTAGGGAAAATGGAATGCGAAATGGGTATCTGATGGCGATCGCGCCGACGGGAAGTACAAGTATGATTGCCGGAACGACAGCGGGGATTGACCCGGTCATGAGCAGGTATTTTCTTGAGGAAAAGAAAAGCGGAATTCTTCCGCGTGTGGCGCCGGAGCTTACAATGGATACGTTCTGGTATTACAAGAACGCACACCATATCGATCAGACTTGGTCTGTCCGTGCCTGTGGAGTAAGGCAACGCTACATTGACCAGGCGCAAAGTATGAATCTTTATATTACAAATGAGTATACATTCCGAAAAGTATTGCATCTATATTTGCTTGCGTGGGAAGAGGGAGTCAAAACGATCTACTATATCCGTTCTAAGAGTCTGGAAGTGGAAGAGTGTGAAGTGTGCTCTGCGTAGAAGAGTGTGCCTGGGAGAAAAGAGAAAAGGAGAGAACGAATCAAATGGCAGAGTTAAAGAAAAAACCGCTGTTTAATCCGGCAGGGGATACGGAAGTAGCTTGCGCCGGATTGTCGGGGGGAATACGACAAACTTAAATGATTTCAACAATATGAAATATAGCTGGGTGAGTGACTGGTACCGGCAGGCAATGAATAATTTCTGGATTCCGGAGGAGATTAATCTTGGTGCGGATGTCAGGGATTATCGCACGCTTCCGGCACCGGAACGGCGAGCATACGATAAGATTTTATCATTTCTTGTATTTCTGGACAGTATTCAGACTGCGAATCTGCCGAACATCAGCGAATATATTACAGCAAATGAAGTAAATCTGTGCCTGTCGATTCAGGCATTTCAGGAGGCAGTACACAGTCAAAGTTATAGTTATATGCTGGATACGATCTGTGAGCCGCAGGAGAGAAATGAAGTGCTGTATCAGTGGAAAGATGATCCGCATCTGCTGAGTCGGAATGAATTTATCGGAAATCTGTACAATGAATTTCAGAGAGAGAAAAGTCTGGAAGCATTCGTGCGGACGATGATTGCAAACTATATTTTGGAGGGAATTTATTTTTACAGTGGGTTCATGTTTTTCTATAATCTTGGGCGAAATCAGAAGATGACAGGTTCCGTGCAGGAAATTCGTTACATCAATCGGGATGAGAACACACATTTATGGTTATTTACCAATATTTTAAGAGAACTCAGAAAAGAACTTCCAGAATTATTCAGCGAG
>ENA-OQIC01000269-OQIC01000269.1-human-gut-metagenome-genome-assembly--contig:-NODE-269-length-23724-cov-3.631097_pt1 | contig 23724 bp, 24 predicted proteins | sample MGYA00242572_ERZ504736 | MGnify/ENA primary metagenome ERZ504736 (study PRJEB26092, sample SAMD00036201) | human gut metagenome | host: Homo sapiens | study: EMG produced TPA metagenomics assembly of...
ACATGAATGCGCATGCAACAAGACGAGGCATGGGCTTCATGCAGGGAATCGTGGATCCAGGGCCGCCCGGTTGGTGAAGTTGTAAAGGCTGCGCTGGCAAAGGATTGTTGGTGATCTCCGCAGGCAGTGATGTACTGAGAATCGTACCTCCGCTTGTGATCACAAAAGAACACATCGACAAGATGGCTGCAATTTTGGATGAGTGTATGGAATAATTTTAGTGAATCAAGCAAGTAGCGAAACGGATGATTTTATCTGTTTGGCATGAATTTGAGTGTTTTTACAAAATGCTCCGGGTATAATCAATAACTGATTATATCCGGAGCATTATTTTTGCAGAGAAAATACCATCTTTATAGGTAAAGTCACAGGCACCGCCGTTTTTGTCGGTAATGTGGCGGACAGATTCGATTCCTATGCCGTTTCCGGAGCGTTTGGAGGATTGGAAAATATTGTTTTTTTGCTGTATTTTGCCATCGAAGGTATTCTCCACATGGATCAGAAGGAGATGATTATGGTGGGGATAAACTTCCACATTAATCTTTCTGCGGGCGGGTACTGTTTTCACACTTGCCTGGATGGCATTTTCCAGCAGATTGGAGAACACAAGGCACAGATTGATCTCATCTATGGAAAGATCAGCAGGCAGGGAAACCAGTGCATGAAAAGGAATGTTTTCTCTTTCTGCAAGGGCGGAATAATATCCGAAAATACTGTCAACAGCCTGATTTTCACAGAAATGCAGGTTATAGTCAGAGATTTTTCCGGTTGCAGCGGAGAGATATTCTTTAATTTTTTCCATGTCACCCTGTTCTGCCAGAGCGGACAGTCGGACAAAATGATGGCGGATATCGTGACGTGCCTGCCTTGCTTCTTCAATGGCCGTGCAGAGATTCTCGTATCTTTCCTGTTGAAGGGAAAGAAAATGGTTCTCCTGCTGAAGTCTGGCATTTCTGTTCAGGCTGACTGCCATCATAAGAAACAGGACATAAAACAGAAGCAGGATTATGAGCAGTACAAGACTGAAAACAATATAACACTGCAGGACTCGCCCAGTATATAAAGTACCGCGGTATTTAGGAATCATAAAAAGATTCACTCCTATGAAGATTACCGGAAGGATCCAGAATACATACCAGGTCTGGGCAAAGTTCTCGTCTGTGACCATTGTCTGTACACCGTGGAGGGCAGGATACCCGGCTGCCAGAACAAACAGCAGGCAGATGACGTTATAGAAAATTCCGGCACCAGTGTGCAGCCACAGTTCGTTTTCTGTAATATGCAGGTCAGCAGTCATAAGTGCATTGACTGCCCGGGACAGACTTTTGACACATGTAAAAACTGCGAAGACTGCCAGAAAAATACTGACGGATTTCCAGACAGAGATTTTTAATGTTTTATGGTAAATGAGCATAATGACAGGCAGCAGAGGAAACAGGAACCATCTGGTGGGAATTTGCAGGGCACAGCAAACTGCCCCTCCCAAAATACAGATTCCCAGAAGAAGGGGAAGAAGCCATGCTGTCAGCTTAAGCGGTGTCTGTCTCAGATAGCTCTTTACAGGCAGATATGCCAGCAGTATGCCGGGAATGATTACGGAAAGTTCAAGTACAGGGCGAAGTATGTCAGTCATTTCAGGACCTCCTTTGGAACAGAAATTCCATAAATGTCTGTCTGGCGTTTTTGATAAGCTTCCGGCTGACCGGGACATTGCTTCCGTTATCAAGCGAAAGCCTGTTCCGTCAAAATCAACGGCATGCTCCAGATTGATCACAACGCCCCGGTTACACTGATAGAAACGTGAGTCCATTTTCAGGGAGGTTATGAAGGAATCAAAGGACTGGCGGGTGACCAGTTCCCTTTCACCGGCAGTGTGGATGTGGATCATATGGGAAAAATGCTCTGCGTAGATTATTTTCCGAAAGGGGATCTGAATATTACTGCCGTTTACCTTTACATCTATATATTTCCCGGAATCCGGGATGCGGGAAAGGATTTCGTCTGTCAGTGCGGAAATATCATTTTCACTGTAGGGTTTTACAAGATAGTGGAGAGCCCGGACCTGAAATCCCTCTAATGCATGGTCAGTGGAAGTTGTTGTAAAGATCAGCAGACAGTCAGTGTCTGATCTGCGAAGTTCTTTTGCTGTATCAATCCCGTTAGAACCATTCATATAAATATCCAGAAACACTACAGTGAACGGACATTCCTTTGCTGCTGTGAGGAAGGTCTCTCCATTCTCATATTCAAATATATCTATATGGACATTACGTCTGGAAAACTGAGATTCCAGTCTGGTTCGCAACAGTGTCCGTTCTTCTGAAATATCATCAACAATTGCAATTCTCATAGTAAATCTTCCTTTGTTTATAAAATGATGTTAGGGTCAAAAGGTATTTTGCCCCTAACTTGATATCTACGAATTGCTTCGCTGCAAAGCAGCTCCCGCAATTCTCAAACATTCGAAATCCGCTGATTTACTACGTAAATCGCTGCTTCCTCATGTTTGGCGGGTCCCAAGTTCAAAAGTCTTATCGTGCAAGCACGAACGACTTTTTGACCTTTTGACCCTGATATCATAAAATTCTGCTATAAGTATATCACAAAACAATACCATGGATTTGCAATTCGTGTCATTTTCTGTCGTTTCGTGACAGAATTATTGAAAAAATTTTTGACTTTTTTATAATGAGGATAACAAATGGGAGTACATCAAATGGAAGAGGAGGGATGTCGTGTATTGTATTGCCATATTAACTGATCAGGAACAGGAAGGACAGAACTGTGCGGAATATATCAGGAATTACTGTACAGAAAAGAAAGTTTTTCCATTGATTGAAATCTATCAGAATCAGGAACAGTTTTTGGTCGGGATACGAAAAACAGTACCGGCAGTGGTGTTTCTTGCATTGCCAGGTGTGTCTGGGCTGAATGCGGCAGAACATCTCCGTTCCCTGTATCCGAAATGTGGGATCATCTGGTGCAGTGATCTTGATTTTTCGCTTCATGCGTTCAGGATGCGGATAGAATATTTTTTTATGAAACCTGTGGAAGAGCAGAAAATAAAAGAAGGACTCTCCATCTGGTTTGAACGCAGAAATGTAATATGACAAAAACACTCAGGAGGAAAACAATTATGAAGAAAAGAGCTTTAATTCTTGCAATGATCGCTTTTATAGCAGCTACAACATTCTGAACCGTCAATAAATATGGTACGTGCAGAGGAAACACAGGTAGAAGAAACACAGGTAGAAGAAACACAGACAGAGGAAAATGCAGGTCAGACATCAGAATTGCCTATAAAGACACTTACACCGAAGGTTATGGATGTGAATCCTTATATGGCAGCAAGTGATTCCAATATTCATCATGACTGCTATAATACAGATTCAACAGATGAGGTATTGCCTGTTGATATTTATTCTGAGATCAATGTTTCTTATGAAAAAGTTAATCCTAATGCTTCCCCGGCAGTCTTTTTTGATTCTTACGGACATGCAGTAGTTCCGTTGCTTGGTGGACTGGCAATCCGTGATATTAATGCAGATGAGGCACAGACCTTGGGCTATTTTTCACCAAAACAGCATGACAATGGAAGCTATCTGATACAGAGTTCATATTCTTTTGTAGATGAGAGCAATCGCATTGTGTGTCCGACGAACGATAATCGGGTACTTATGCTTAAGGCTACAGATGAGGAGGGAAATGTACTTCCGGAATTTGAGAAAGTGCTGGATATTGATATTAAAGCGGCAGCAGAGGCTGCACTTGGAAAAACACTGGATCAGAATCTGTTATCTGTAGTTTTTGATTATGAGGGAAATCTCTGGTTTGCAACAGGAGGCTTCCGCATTTATCCTGACAGAAAACAGCAGGGAACCTTTGGCTATGTTTCACGTGCAGCTATCGATAAGATCTTGAATGGAGAAGATGTGGATCTGTCAGATGCAGTGTTTGTATATGAACTGGAACCGGGAGAGGGTGCAGAGAATGGTATTGCGGCATCTAAGGAGGGTGCGGTCATTCTGACAAATCTGAAGTGTTATCTGCTCCAGGCGGATAATGGTGTGAAAAAAGTCTGGGAAACTTCCTATAAAAGTGTGGGTGCCAAGGAAAGCAAAGAAGGTGATGAGACGACAGGTGGCGGTCTTGCATGGGGAGGTGGATGTTCCCCGTCTTTGACCAACGATCTGGTTATGTTTACAGATAATCAGGATCCGGTAAATCTTATTGCGGTGGATATGAAAACAGGAGAACAGGTTGCGAGCATGCCTGTTATAGATGAGCTTCCGGAAGGTACACAGGTGTCTGTGGAAAATTCTGCAATTGTATATGATGATGGAGAGGGAACAGTAAGCACGATCGTATGTAACTGGTTTGGTGCAGGAAGTGCGAAGCTTGGAGAAGCAGATAATGATTCCTCAATACAAAGCTATGAGAATATTTATGATGTGGCTGGCTGAGACAGGGCAATAAAATGATCGCGCCGGGTATAGAACGTGTGGATACAGTTAAGACGGAGGACGGATATGAGATGAAGAGTATCTGGTGCAGAAGTGATCTGTCTGACACTTCCATGATGAAGCTGTCCACTGCAACAGGATATATTTACGGATATGTTCAGGATATGGAAACTGGTATGTGGCAGTATATCATGCTTGATTTTGAGACAGGCGAGACTGCATTTACCATGGATATTTCTGACAAACCGGGATACAACAACATGGCTATCGGTATGTATGCGGGAAACAGCGGAAATGCGCTCTATTGTCCGACCGGCTATCTGGAACTTCTGAGACTTCAGGACAGGTTTGTATATCTGCCGGAAATGCCTTACCGCAAGGTGGATCTGGATCAGGCAATGCGCAATGTGTTAAGTCAGGAGAAATTTGCGGCAGACGGCGGCCAGGGAGATGTGGAAGGATGGCTGAATACGATCACAATTGAGAACGTACATCCGAATACAACCGTTGCAATACGTATGAAAGGAATCTCCGGGGAAACAGGTTCTCTGAAGCTGTATGCATATGGTACAGATGGTACCTTGAAGGAAGTTCCGGAAGAGAAATGGCATATCCAGACAGAAGATGGTGAAACACCGGATATGTTATCCGAAGACGTACTGTATGAGGTACATATGACTGTGGAAGATGGCGGCGATTTTGACCTCAGTGAAACGGAAAAGAAATTAAGATATCCGCTGTTCTGGGTGCCTGACTGTAAATTGTGAAATAGGATTTGTTGCAGGAAGTATATATGTGAGGAAACGAAACATTTATTTGCCCGGTTTATGAATGATATCTGCAAAACAGAATAGACTAATACTAAAGAAAACAAGAGGTACTGCTAAACAGCGGTGCCTCTTTTCGACATAAAAATGATTACCGGAGTAAGCAGAATGATCATATTATCCAGGAGGGCAGATTTATGTGGGGATTTATAGTGGCATTGATTTCAGGGGCACTGATGAGCATTCAGGGTGTTTTTAATACGGAGGTGACAAAGCAGACCAGCCTCTGGGTATCAACCGGATGGGTACAGCTGTCGGCTTTTGCAGTCTGCGTTCTTGCCTGGCTTTTTACAGGACGGGAAAGTGTGGCTGCACTCTGGCAGGTGGACAATAAATATACACTTCTTGGCGGAGTGATCGGAGCGTTTATTACCATTACAGTAATCCAGAGTATGGGAGCCCTTGGACCTGCCAGGGCAGCAATGCTGATCGTTATTTCGCAGCTGGCAGTTGCTTATGTAATTGAATTATTTGGATTGTTTGGGGTAGATAAAGAACCCTTTGAATGGCGCAAAATCCTTGGATTGCTGATCGCGATTTCCGGAATTGTTATATTTAAGTGGCAAAAATAAGAGTTTACTATTGTAAAATCATTAAGATTTCGTTACAATAAGGGTGGCATTATGGACAGGGGGACTCTTACTCTGAGAAATAAGAGGAGGACCCTTATGATAAAAATAAAAAACAGATGTTGTTATACTGTGACGCTGATATTGTGTGGAACTTTGTTTCTTACAGGACTGACAGGATGTAAGAGCAGAGAGGCACAGTTTCTGATTGAAGGACTGCAGGAAGCGAAAGCAGAGGTGGATGCGGAGTCATCAGAAGAGAAAACATCAGGACAGAAGTCGAAGAAAGATACAGATGAGAAGAAAGCTGATACAGAAGACCGACAGAATGATGGTGGCAATTCTGCAGAGTTCCGGAAAAAACAGGCAGAATCAGATGGTTCAGATGCAGGTAATGGGACAGGAAGTGATTCCGGGAAACATACTTCAGATGCTGATATAGATAATGGGTCAGAAGCAGTTTCTGATAAGGAAATGCAGCAGGCGATGATCTATGTTGATGTCTGCGGAGCAGTTGCGAATCCGGGAGTTTTCAGCTGGCAGCCGGGAGCCGGGTGTTTCAGGCGATTGAGGCAGCGGGAGGATATCTTCCCGAGGCAGCTCTAACCTGTGTAAACCGTGCAGGAGTTCTGACAGACGGACAGCAGCTTTATATTCTCACACAGGAAGAGATGGAGCGGCAGGGGCTGGATCCTGTAGAGATGGCCAAAGCATCAGATGGACAGATGAATGGAAGTGCCGGGACAGGACAGAACACAGGGATGACCGCTCAGGTTCAGCAGGATAACAGGATCAACATAAATACAGCAGATGAAGCTCAGCTTACTACGCTGACGGGGATCGGTGCAACACGTGCGCAGGCGATCATTGCCTACAGAGAAGAGAACGGGCCATTTGCTGCGATAGAGGATATTATGAATGTACAGGGTATCAAAGAAGGTACTTTTGCAAAGATAAAAGATGAGATAGTAGTAGGATAAGGAGAACCGAATGAGCAGGAAAGTTTTGGTAGTAGATGATGAGAAACTGATCGTAAAAGGAATCCGTTTTAGTCTGGAACAGGATGGTATGGAGGTAGACTGCGCTTATGATGGAGAAGAGGCAGTAGAGAAAGCAAAAGATAAAAAATATGATATTATCCTTCTGGATCTGATGCTGCCGAAGATGGACGGGCTGGAAGTATGCCAGCAGATCCGCGAATTTTCCAATGTGCCGATCGTGATGCTGACAGCTAAGGGCGAGGATATGGATAAGATCCTTGGTCTTGAATATGGTGCGGATGATTATATCACCAAACCGTTCAATATCCTGGAAGTTAAGGCACGTATCAAAGCGATCATGCGCCGTGCGGGAAGCGACCACGAGGAGAAAGAAAAGGCAAAGAGCATTCAGGTGGGCGATCTTCGTATGGACTGTGAAGGCAGACGTGTATTTATTGCAGGTAAAGAGATTAATCTGACAGCAAAGGAATTTGATGTACTGGAGCTTCTGGTATTTAATCCGAATAAGGTTTACAGTCGTGAGAACCTGCTGAACATTGTATGGGGATATGAGTATCCGGGTGATGTACGTACTGTGGATGTACATATCCGCCGTCTCCGTGAGAAGATTGAAACCAATCCAAGTGAACCGAAGTATGTACACACCAAATGGGGCGTTGGATATTATTTCCAGGCTCAATAAAAAGAACGCATGAAACAGTCAGACCACATTTTATGAAACAAAGATCATAAATGTGGTCTGTTTTTTGTGCAGATAAAAAGCATTCTGCTATTTTCTGTTTTTTATTTTATCTGTAATTATGATGTATCCATGTACAAGAAGATCAGTCACGATCAGTGCTGCCACTGACAATATCAGGCATTCTTTTACCCCAAATTCGTAAAAAGCAGCAAAACCGGCAAGTGTCCAGTAAACTCCGATATGTACGGCATACATCTTTGAAATCTGTTTTGAGTAATAACACAGTTTATTATATCCGAATTTCCATTTTTCCATCATTGGCATGATACGAAATGCAGCTGCAAACACAAATATGATACTGCAGAAACTTCCGAGTACCTTTGCAAGCCCCGGGATTCTGTATTGATCGATCATATAATTAAAGAATCTCAATGCCCGGATGTAGTACAATGCAGCATATAAACCATACCGCCGCAGTAATCCCACATATGATCCCGCTTTCTTTATAAAAGTTTCCTTTTTCATCTTCAGGGATTCTTCTGAGCACTTTTCCAAAACATATCCAAGAAATACATAACTCAAATATGGGAAGAAGCAGAAGCTGGTTTCACCTTTTCCACCGAAAGTCATATCCAGGATCCAGTTAAGTGCCGGATCATCAGAAACCAGCAACTTTGTAAATGGTGATATGATTCCGACTATTACAGCACTTATGACATATCCCCTTAAGCTTACATTTAATTTCCTGTAGACCGCAAGCACCAGATAGCACATACCGGCTATAAAGAATATATTTACGAATGTAAGCATGGAATAAAGATTTGCGTCATATAATTCTCTGCTGCCTGCAGCTTCAACTGTAATGGAATTTCTTATATTAAAACTGATTGTCATTACAGCTGCATAGCATAAATTGCTTAATCCCTGATAGAATAACAGCTTTATGCCGTTTTTAACCATATCTTTGGGCTGGGAATGGCGTGTGAAAGCACTTCCGAATCCCATGGTAAACAGATACAGGCAGGCACCTGTCGGCATGAAGAGCGCAAACAGAATCTTATGTACATTTGATTCGGCTGCTGCGACACCACCTATTGTCTGAAATGAATGTATAAATACTATCATGATCAATAGGAAACCCTTTACCAGATCAAGTTCCCTCTGACGTCCTGTATTCACTTCTTTTTCTTTCAAAGAAAACATACTTACCTCCTCCTTTATCCGGATATTTTCAGTGAGAACGGAACACTTATCTTTTGTCACTGATATCATATGGACAGTGTAGCACAGGCAGAATTATAGCACAATCATAATATTCCTGACATTGTACACACACCACGTACATTACTGTTTACTCCGTTCTCAGTAACGTAGCCAAAATTCATTCCAAATTGTCTGCTGCAATGGAATTTTGGCTTGTATGTCTCGGGATAGTGGTGCGTAAACAGTAACAATTATTCAGTTTGATTCAGTTTAGTTTGGTTTACATCTGAGATGGTTTAGTATTGAACAAAGCTGATAAAAATTAGACAAACAAAACAAACATCTATAGAGGAAAATGATAAAAAATTAGAAAATTCCTATAAATGCGCTTGTGAAAATGACGAAAAAGGAATATAATTAACGTTACAATATGTAAAGAGTGCAATAAAAAGAGAAAAAACAGGTATAAGGAGGGTGCGAAATGCTAGATCAGTCATTTTATCAGAAAGCGGATGAGATCATTGCTTTCTATGGTAAAAAGCCGGCATCACTGATTCCGATCATGCAGGATATTCAGGGGGTGTACAGATATCTCCCGGAAGAATTGCTTACATATGTTGCGGAGCAGATCGGTGTGACAGAAGCGAAAGCGTTCAGTGTTGCCACATTCTATGAGAATTTCTCATTTGATGCGAAAGGTAAATATGTGATCAAGGTCTGTGACGGAACAGCCTGTCATGTAAGAAAATCAATACCGGTTCTGGAGGAACTTTATAAGAAACTGGGGCTGTCAAAGACAAAGAAGACGACAGACGATATGATGTTTACTGTGGAAACAGTTTCCTGTCTTGGTGCCTGCGGACTTGCACCGACTATGATGGTCAATGAAGAGGTATATCCGAGAATGACTCCGGAGAAGGCAGATGAGCTGATTGATAAACTGAGAGGGGGCGAACAGGGATGATCCAGAATAAGGAAGTATTGGAGCAGATCAGAGAAGAAGCTGTGAAAGAACTTAATTCTTATGACTGTCGTATTCTTGTCTGTTCAGGTACCGGATGTGTGGCAACCGGTTCTCAGAAAATCTATGAGAAATTCATGGAGATTGCCAAAGATGCTCCGGGAGTTACCATTGAGTTTGGACCTCATGACAAAGATGCACATGTAGGTATAAAGAAAACAGGATGTCAGGGTGTCTGTGAGCTTGGACCACTTGTTCGTATCCAGAAAGGCGACGATGTGATCCAGTATACGAAGGTTCAGATCGAAGACTGCCAGGAGATTTTTGAGAAGAGTGTTCAGGGTAATGAGACTATCGAGAGACTGCTTTATCAGAAAGGCGGTAAAGTAAGCCGCGGACCGGAAGATATTCCGTTTATCGCGAAACAGACCCGTATTGTTTTGAAGAACTGTGGTAAATTTGATGCAGAATCTCTGAATGAGTACATAGCAAGCGGCGGTTTTCAGGCTCTGGAGAAAGCAATGTTTGAGATGGATCCGGATCTGGTTATTGATCAGGTTGATAAATCCGGTATCCGTGGACGTGGCGGCGGCGGCTTCCCGGCAGGTAAGAAATGGATTCAGGTAGCACGCCAGGCTGATCCTGTTCATTATGTGGTTTGTAACGGTGATGAGGGTGACCCGGGAGCATTTATGGATGGTTCCGTAATGGAAGGTGATCCTTACCGTCTGATCGAGGGTATGATGCTTGCAGCTTACGCAGTAAGAGCACAGCATGGTTATATTTATGTACGTGCGGAGTATCCTCAGTCTGTAGCACGACTGAAACACGCTATCGCAGTTCTGGAAGAAGTGGGACTGTTAGGTGATGACATCCTTGGAACAGGATTCTCCTTCCATATGCATATCAACCGTGGTGCAGGTGCTTTCGTATGTGGTGAAGGTTCTGCCCTGACTGCATCTATCGAAGGAAACAGAGGTATGCCCCGTGTAAAACCGCCCCGTACAGTTGAACAGGGATTATGGGCGAAACCTACTGTTCTGAATAACGTAGAAACTTATGCAAATATTCCAGAGATTATTCTCAAAGGTGCAGACTGGTACAGAAGTATCGGTACAGAGGGATCACCTGGAACAAAAACTTTCTCACTGACAGGTTCTATTGAGAATACAGGTCTGATCGAGGTCCCGATGGGAACAACCTTAAGAGAAATCATTTTTGATATCGGCGGAGGACTGAAATCCGGTGCTGCGTTTAAGGCTGTTCAGATCGGTGGACCATCCGGTGGATGTCTGACAGAAGAACATTTGGATGTACCTCTTGATTTCGACTCTGTTAAGAAATATGGTGCGATCGTTGGTTCCGGTGGTCTGGTAGTTATGGATGAACATACCTGTATGGTAGAGGTTGCACGTTTCTTTATGGGCTTCACCCAGAGAGAATCCTGCGGTAAATGTGGTCCCTGCCGTATCGGCACCAAGCGTATGCTTGAAATCCTTGAGAGGATCGTAGACGGAAAGGGTGAAGTAGAGGATCTGGATAAACTGGAGCATCTTGGAAACTTCATCAAGGACCGTTCACTCTGCGGACTTGGAAAGAGTGCACCGCTTCCTGTACTTTCCACATTAAGGAACTTCAGAGATGAATATGTAGAGCATATTGTTGATAAAAAGTGCGCGGCTCATGTATGTAAGGCAATGCGTTCTTATGTGATCGATCCTGAGAAATGTAAAGGATGTACCAAGTGTGCGAGAAACTGTCCGGTTGGTGCGATCACAGGAAATAAGAAAGAGCCTCACAGCATTGATACCTCCAAGTGTATTAAGTGCGGAACATGTCTGGAAAATTGTGTATTCGGCGCAATTTCTGTGAATTAAGGAGGGTGAAAAGATGATTCATTTGACAATAGATGGAATTCCTGTAGAAGTGGAAAAAGGTACGACCATTCTGCAGGCTGCCAGACAGATCGGAGTGGAGATTCCTACACTCTGCTATCTGGAAGATGTATTGCCGGATGGTTCCTGTCGTTTGTGCGTGGTAGAAGTAACAAACAATGGAAGAACCAAATTTGATACGGCATGTACACTTCGCTGCTCAGAGGGTGATGAAGTACAGACAATGTCAGAGAAGGTAGTTGCATATCGTAAAGATACCCTTGACCTCCTTCTTTCTGATCATCGTGTACACTGCTTCTCATGTGAGGCAAACGGTGACTGTAAATTACAGGACTACTGTTTTGAATATGGTGTGACTGAGACAAGCTATCCCGGTGAAATGAAGGATATGCCGATAGATGATACCAATAAATTCTTTACCTATGATCCAAGCCTGTGTATTCTCTGCCATCGCTGCGTGAATACATGTAAGGAGATTGTGGGAAGAGGTGCCATCGACACTATGAATCGTGGTTTCCAGTCAGTGATCGGTGCACATTACAAACATAAATGGAACGAAGGTATCTGTGAATCCTGCGGTAACTGTGTACAGGCCTGTCCGACAGGTGCACTGACCATGAAGCGCAGAAAGAAATACCGTCCGTACCAGATTGACAAGAAGGTTCTGACTACCTGTCCTCACTGTGCAACAGGCTGCCAGTATTATCTCCTTGTAAAAGACGGAAAGATCGTAGATACAGAAGCTGTAAACGGACCGTCCAACAAAGGGCTGCTCTGTGTTAAGGGACGCAGCGGATGTTTCGATTTCGTACAGTCACCGGAGCGTATTAAATATCCGCTGATCAAGAATAAAGAGACAGGTGAATTCGAACGTGCAACATGGGATGAGGCGCTGGATCTTGTTGCTTCCAAATTTATGGAGATCAGGAAACAGTACGGCTCTGATTCTCTTGCAGGTTTTGCATGCTCCAGATCACCGAATGAAGATATTTACATGGTACAGAAGATGGTTCGCTGCTGCTTCGGCACCAACAATACAGATAACTGTGCACGTGTATGTCATTCCGCATCTGTAGCAGGTCTTGCGATGACTCTTGGCTCAGGTGCCATGACAAACCCAATTGAGGATATCACAAAGAATGCAGATCTGATCATGCTGGTTGGTTCCAACCCTGAGGAAGCACATCCTGTAGTCGGCATGCAGATCCGTCAGGCTATCAAGAGAGGCTGCAAGCTGATCGTAGTTGATCCTCGTGATATTGGTCTGGCTAAGAAAGCAGATATCCATCTGAAACTGAAACCTGGTACAAATGTTGCTTTTGCAAACGGCATCATGAATGTGATCCTTTCTGAAGGTCTTCAGGATGACAAGTTCATTGCAGAGCGTACCGAAGGTTTTGAAGAATTAAAGGAAATCGTAAAAGATTACACACCTGAGAAGGTAGCTGAAATCTGCCACATTGACGCAGACGATCTGAGAAAAGCAGCGATCATGTATGCAAAAGCAGACCGCGCTCCAATCATCTACTGCTTGGTGTAACCGAACATTCCACAGGTACAGAGGGCGTTATGTCCATGTCCAATATGGCAATGATGGTTGGCAAGCTTGGACGTGAAGGCTGTGGTGTTAACCCGCTTCGTGGACAGAATAACGTACAGGGTGCCTGCGATATGGCGCTCAGCCGAATGTATATCCCGGATATCAGAAGGTTACTGATCCTGCAGTTCGTGAGAAATTCGAGAAAGCATGGGGTGTAAAACTTGATCCGAATATCGGAACTCATGCAACTGATGTATTCCCGAAAGCAATCACAGGCGAGATCAAAGGTCTGTATATCTATGGTGAGGACCCGGTAGTTACTGATCCGGATACCACACACATTATCAAAGCATTAAAGAGTCTTGATTTCTTTGTACTTCAGGAACTTTTCATGACAGAGACAGCTCAGTATGCAGATGTTATCCTTCCTGGTGTAAGCTATGCAGAGAAAGAGGGTACATTTACCAATACAGAGCGTCGCGTACAGAGAGTACGCAAGGCTGTCACAGTACCTGGAGAGATGAGACTGGATACAGATATTATTATTGATCTGATGAACCGCATGGGATATCCGCAGCCACATCTGACTTCTGCTCAGATCATGGATGAGATCGCATCCCTGACACCGAGCTTCGCAGGTATCAGCCATGAACGTCTTGACAGTGAAGAAGTTCATGGACAGGGACTTCAGTGGCCATGTACCTCCAAGGATCATCCGGGAACACCGATCATGCATGTTGGTAAATTCTCCCGCGGTCTTGGCTGGTTCTACCCTGCAAAATATGTGCCGTCAGCAGAGCTTCCGGATGAGGAATATCCGATCATCCTTATGACAGGACGTATTCTGTATCATTACACAACAAGAGCCATGACAGGAAAGACACCTGAGCTTATGGAGATCGAAGGTAAGTCATTTATCGAAATGAACATCGTAGATGCCGATAAGCTGGGTATCAAAAACGGTGATAAAGTCAGAGTTTCTTCCAGACGAGGATCCATTGAATCTACCGCTCGTGTAGGTACAAAGACCTCACCGGGTGAGAGCTGGATGCCATTCCACTTCCCGGATGGAAATGCAAACTGGCTGACCAACGCCGCACTTGACAAATACGCAAGAATTCCTGAATATAAGGTATGCGCAATTAAGATTGAGAAAGCATAAAACAATATCGGAGACAAAGTTCCGGATCTGATATCGTAAATATTATATGGGGCTGTCGCACATGGATCTGCTGTCCTTGCGGCAGCTCCATATTCCTTTATGGAAAGGCAAAAATAATCATTCGGCAGTACATCATTCTGTGAAAGTACGGAACGGTTACAGATAATTTTTTGTGAAAAATATAGTGTTACATAATAAGGAGTACGAGGCATGCAGAGATTTCAGTCAATCCTTCAGTTTAAAAAAGTCAGTTGTAAAAATTGTTACAAATGTGTCCGGAACTGCCCGGTCAAGGCGATACGTGTTCATGATCATCAGCCAGGATCATAGAAAGTCAGTGTATTTACTGTGAGAAGTGTATCCTTGTTTGCCCGCAGGATGCCAAGGAAGAGCAGAATATGATTCCTGCAATCTGCAATGCAATGGAGAATAAGACGCAGGTTATAGCCTCTCTTCATCCGGCATATCTGGCACGTTTTGGGGTAACCGGTATCAATGGAATAAGGGAAGCGATGAAGAAGCTGGGATTTGCAGATGCAGCGGATGCAGCAGAAGGTGCAAGCCTGATGACTTCGCAGTACAGAGCACTTTTTGCGGAACAGAAAGAGCTGGGAATAATGATCTCTTCTGCCTGTCCTGTAATCGTACAGCTTGTCAAGAAACACTACCCGCATCTTCTGGGAAATCTGGTACAGTCTGCCTCTATGATGCAGTTTCATGCCAGTTATCTGAAAAAAAATATCCGAAGGCAGAGATTGTCTATGTAAGTCCCTGTATTTCAGCTATGTCAGAGTTGAGAGACTCAGGAAATGAAGTGGATTATGTGATCACATTGGAAGAGCTGGTGCAATGGATGAAAAAGAAGGGATTTCCATAACTGAGAAAGAACCTGAGCAGATTGCCTACCGTTCCAGAGAAATCGCCATTGCGGACGGTTTAACAGACCTGCTTGGAGCTGTAAAGGGAATCCGCAGGCTTTCTGTAAGTGGGATGGAGCAGTGCAGGGAGGTTCTGGAAGAACTTCATCCGGAGGATTTTGAAAATTGCTTTCTTGAGATGTATGCATGCAGCGGCGGCTGTGTGGCAGGTCCTTCTTTCCAGATGAAGAAGGGACATTATCTGGCAGATGTTCTGGCAGTGAAGAATGCAGCCTTTGGAAAAGATTTTCACAGAGAGCAGGGAGACTATGAACTTCCGGGATTTGAACTGAGAAAGAATTTCGGTTACTGTTCTGCACAGGAACAGGAAGAGGTCTCAGAGGAAGAAATCAGGGATGCTCTGGCGGAAATGGGAAAATTTTCTCCAAAGGATGAATTAAACTGCGGTGCCTGCGGGTACAACACATGCAGGGAAAAGGCAATTGCCATTATCCAGAATAAAGCTGAGGTTGCCATGTGCATTCCATATATGCGGGCAAAACAGGAAAGTTACTCCAATAAAGTCTTTAATGCCATGCCCGGACTTCTGGTAACTGTGGATTATAATCTGAAGATCATTCAGATGAATGAGGCGGCGTCCAAATTGTTCAATATGCCGAAAAAGCGGCGCCTGATCGGGAAACCGGTATCGGAGATCATGGATGATTACAGTCTGGCGAGTATACTGGCTTTTGAACGGAATCTGATGCAGGATGAGATTTATCTGGAGGATCAGAAATGTTATCTGGATCGCGTAATGACGAATGATAAAGAAAATAAAATGATTCTCTGCATTATGAAGGATATTACAAAGGAGCGGAAGCATAAAGATCAGATTCATAATGCCCAGATTGAAGCTGCGCGTATGGCAGATAAGCTGGTAGAAGAACAGCTGAAGATCGTGCAGCAGATCGCCGGACTTCTTGGAGAAACTGCTGCGGACACCAAAGTGGCAGTAGAAAAACTGAAAAATACCATACTTCTGGAGAGTGAAGAAGAGAATGAAAAGAAATAAGCATCATGGACTGAATGTGGAATTTGACGGCTTATGCATGGATTTTGGTCATGTGAGCCTGAATAAAAAGAAAGAATTTCTCTGTGGGGACTGCTATAAGATTGAAGAAAATGATAAAGACCATGTTCTGGTGCTTTCTGACGGACTTGGGAGCGGAGTAAAGGCGAATATCCTTTCCACGCTGACTGCGACCATGCTCAGTACCATGATCATTAATCAGGTGGAACTGGATGAGGCAGTGCGTGCAGTGGCAAAAACGCTTCCTGTGTGCAGTGTGAGAAATCTGGCATATGCCACCTTTACAGTGCTGAATTTTCAGGGGAAACAGGTAAGCCTTTATCAGTTTGATAATCCGGATGCAATTCTGATCCGGGATGGCAAGCTCTTTGATTATCCGGTGGAGACAAGTATGATCGAAGAGAAGGAAATCCATAAAAGCTGTTTTGAACTGAAAGATGAGGATATGCTGATCGTTATGTCCGACGGTGTCACCAATGCAGGAATGGGAAAAACTACCAACGGCGGCTGGGGAAGAGATGATGTAATGGCTTTCTGCAGGGCAAAGTACCATAAAGGGATGAGCGCACAGGAGATGGCAGGCTATCTGGCAGAGGCCAGCCTGGATCTGAATCTGAATGAAACGGATGATGATATTACAGCCATTGTCCTGCGGATGCGGCATAAACAGGTGGTAAACCTTATGATCGGCCCGCCAAGTAAGGAGGAGCATGATGAGCGATATCTGAAGTCCTTTTTCGATTCAGAGGGATATCATGTAATCTGCGGCGGAACTACTGCACAGTGTGCTGCCAGATATCTGGATAAAGAGCTGATCTCTCTTAGTGAAACTGCCTGCGGAGACGTTCCTGCCTATTATAAGCTGGAAGGTACAGAGCTGGTGACAGAGGGATTTCTTACGATTGAGCATTTGCTTGAATATTGTGAAGAATGGATGGAGGACAGGCTGTCCTTTAACAGGCTGAAACGAAAAAAAGATGCGGCAGCATTGCTTGGTGTGATGCTGTTTGAGCAGGCAACGGATATTAATTTCTACTTCGGTGGTGCTATCAATAAGAGTAACGTGGAATTGGGAATCACAGAAAAAAGGAAAGAACAGGTAGCAGAAGAACTTGTGGAGCATCTGCAGAATGCAGGAAAGAATGTGAATATTGCATTCTGGGCGATCTGAGAAAGCAGGAAAAACAACAGTACATGGTTTTATAAAGAGACATCAGGAAGGATGAGACAGAAAATGGCGAAGATATTATGTGTATGCATCAGTAAGGAACGCAAGACCTGCTCGCAGAATATTCATGAATGCGAAGCTGATCTGCAGGGACTTGTGGGAGATGTGCATTATGGAATGGGCGGAAGAAAGCAGGTCAGTCTTCTTCCTTATGAGAAGGTAAAAGAATATTTCGAACAGTCCGAAGAAGAATTCAGATATGGCCGGTTTGGAGAAAATCTCCTTGTGGAAGGGATTGACTGGAACAGTATTGCGGAGGGGAACAGATTTCGTTGTGGAGATGTACTTCTGGAAGCAGTCAGGATTGGTGCGGGCGGTCCTGCATCAGATGCTTATAAGGGAGAAAAGGTATGCACGCCCATGGAACCCTGGTTTGTATTCTGTCAGATTCTGGAGGCAGGGAGGCTGAGAGAAGGAGAAATCATTCTCCAACAGAGATGAAAAATATGTAATTCTTCAGCAGTGGGCTGAATATTATGATGTTATAGCAATTTCCGAAATACTGAAGACAATCTGGTTTATGAAAAATAAGGCTCTAATGGAGTATCTTAGTGATATTATTCTCTGAAATTGCTATAGAGTTCAAAAGGTAAAACTAATATATCCGTCAATTGACCCGGTGGTTATAAAGGCATTGAAAAGACTATAAAAATGTAATATACAAGAGGAGGAATTAGTGCGTGGAGGGAATCAGTGTAGAACAGGCAGTGGAACAGATTCTGCAGCATACGCCTGTAATAAACGAGACAGAAGAAACAGAACTGAATAAAGCAGGGGGAAGAGTCCTGGCGCAGGATATGGTGGCAGGGTTTGACAATCCTCCTTTTGACCGCTCTCCGGTAGATGGCTATGCGTGTAAGGCAGAGGACCTTGCAGGTGCCACTAAAGAGCATCCGGTGAGGCTGAAAGTCATGGAAGAAATCGATGCCGGACAGTATTCGGAAAGAGAAATCCAGCAGGGACAGGCAGTGCGCATTATGACAGGTGCTGCAATACCCAATGGCTGCAATTGCTGTATTTATCAGGAGGATACCGATTATGGCGAAGATACGGTAGAAGTTTACAGCGAACAGAAGCGATGGAGTAATTATGCTTCGCAGGAGAGGATTTTAAAAAGGGAACTACACTTCTGAAAAAGGAACACATATCGGATATGTGGAGGCAGCAATTCTGGCCGGAATGGGAGTGGCGAAAGTGCCGGTTTACCGTCAGCCGAGAATCGTGCTTCTGACTACAGGAGATGAGGTGGTAGAACTGGGAATTCCATTGCCGGAAGGAAAAATTTACAACAGCAATATGACAATGCTGTCTGCCAGACTGCGTGAACTGGGAATCGAATCTTTCCATATGGAAGCAGTCAAAGATGATCCGACGGTTATGTCTGAGAAATTAAAAGAAGCAGCAAAAGCGGCAGATATGATCATCACTACGGGAGGTGTATCTGTAGGCAAGAAGGACATTATGCATGAGTCCCTGAGACTGATGGGGCAGAGCGGATTTCTGGAGGGTAAAGATGAAACCAGGAATGCCTACACTGTTTTCTGCATATAAAAAAACTTCCGATATAACTGCAACAGATCATTGCGCTTCAGAAAGAGAGATTCCGATCATCAGTCTCTCCGGAAATCCTTTTGGTGTTGCAGTCAGCATAGAACTTTTGATTCGTCCTGCATTGGAAAAAATGATGCAGGATCCATCAATCGGTCTGAAAGAAGTAAATGGCATTATGGCTGATAACTTTGAAAAAGGAATCAAGGGCCGCCGCTTTATCCGGGCATATCTGGAAAATGGAAAATTTCATCTTCCCAATGGTCTTCACTCTAACGGAGTCCTCAGTTCCATGGCCGGCTGCAATTGCCTGATTGATACAAAAACCATGGAAAATCAGGAAAGCAGAAGCCTGAACGCAGGGGATAAAGTGGGCGCGATTTTGCTTTGAGAGGAGCAGCAAACAGGTGGAAAGAAAAAGAATATTTGCAATCAGCGGTGTAAAGAATTCAGGGAAAACAACTCTGATCTGCAGGCTTTTGGAGATTTTTAAAGACAAGGGCCTTAAAGTGGCGGTGCTGAAGCATGACGGACATGATTTCGTGCCGGACGTACCGGGAACGGATACATACTGTCAGCTTCAGTCCGGAGCCTACGGCACAGCAGTTTTTTCAGCAGGCAAATATATGCTGGTAAAACAGCAGCCGCAGATTTCCGAAAAAGAGCTGGCAGAATTTTTCCGGAGGCAGATCTGATCTTACTGGAAGGATTTAAATACAGTACTTATCCGAAAATTGAAATTATCCGTAAGGGAAATTCGGCAGAAAGTGTCTGCAATCCGGAAACTGATGGCGATCGCCACAAACCTGGATGCAGAGGAAAGAGATGCACTGTCTGTACTGGAAAATGTTCCATTCTTTGAACTGGACAATGCAGAGTGTATTGCAGAATTTATTCTGTCGGATTATTTCCGGTAAAGAGTTTCATACGGTCACGTCGCGCGGCACAGATAAGGGTAAGGTGGTATTCTTTGGCCATGGCAACTGCCTCGGCGGAAGGGGATGCCTTGCTTGCCAGAACCGGTATTCCGGCGCGGATTGCCTTGATCGCCATATCTGTAGGGATACGTCCACTGGAATAAACCACGCATTTCTTCAGGTCAATATTATGGCGCAGGGCATAACCGATGGCCTTATCCAGAGCATTATGACGTCCGATATCTTCGCACTGAAAGAGCAGTTCTCCGTCACAGGCAAGAAAACAGCTGTGAGTTGCCCAGGTCTGGCTGTGAAGCGGGGTACCATTGGCGAAACAGTCTGCAAGATCAAAGATCCACTGTTTTTTCCATGGGACAGGTGTAACTGGCGTCATTGGCTGATCTGTGATAAAATAATCATTAAGAACACGATTTCCGGTGCAGCAGGTCGGAGTAAGAGCAACATAATCTTCATTTTCCTCATGAGACTGCCCGGATTTATTTTTACTCAGGATCACGCGGGCACGTTTGCCGAATTCACAGATGTAGATCTGCTCCACATCCTCGGCAGATGAGATGATACCTTCCGTAAAGAGGCGGCCGAGAACCAGTTCTGTCAGATGTTGTGGGATACAGACCAGTTTCATGGTCAGACGTTCATTTACATATACATCCATCATGTGTTCCACAAGGATTGGTTCTGTTTCTTCATAGTTTCTCCGTCACGCCCCAGAAACTCATAGGTAACATTCTCGAGCAGATTCAGGTTGTGGTATTGTTCGTTGATTTTCATAGGACAGTTCCTTTCGTCCGGTAAGGATTTTAATAATCTTGATACATTAAGTATAGACTGCGGAGTATGGAGTGTCAAACGATTATGAGAGAAAATATTGCCTGTGATTTTGACGGCGAATAACAGAAGAAAAGGTTACAAAGGTTGCGGTTCACCCGTATCCGGTAACAGAAAAATCAATTATTAGAAAGTAAAAGGCAGGTAGAGCCGATGATAGACAAATATGGAAGAGAAATAGATTATTTAAGGATTTCCCTGACAGACAGATGTAATCTGAGATGCATTTACTGTATGCCGGAAGAAGGCGTAAAATCCCTTTCTCATGCAGAAATCCTCACATACGATGAGATTCTCCGCATCTGCAGGTGCGCAGCAGATCTGGGAATCCGTAAGATTAAACTGACAGGCGGTGAGCCTCTTGTTCGTAAGGGCTGTGCAAGTCTTGCAAAACAGATCAAGGCGATCCCGGGAATTGATAAAGTGACATTAACAACAAATGGAATCCTGCTCGCCGAGCAGCTGGATGCATTACTGGATGCAGGAATTGACGCCATTAATATCAGTCTGGATACTTTGGATCCGGAACTGTTCAAAAAAGTAGCGAGACGTGACGGACTGGAAAAGGTATTTGAGGGAATCAAAGCAGCACTTGCACATCCGGGACTTTCCCTGAAGATCAACAGCGTTCCGGTGATCAAGGAAAAAGAAAACTTCATCGGGATTGCAGGACTGGCGCAGAAATATCCAATCCATGTGCGTTTTATCGAGATGATGCCAATCGGATTCGGAAAACAGTTCCCATTCCAGGATGAAGAATCTATCAAAGCAGTACTGGAAGAAGCCTACGGTCCGATGCATGCAGTCAATGAACGCTACGGAAACGGCCCATGCCATTACTATGAAATCGCAGGATTTAAGGGAAAAATCGGATTTATCAGTGCCATGACTCACAAATTCTGCAGTCAGTGCAACCGAGTACGTCTTACATCCGAAGGATTCATGAAAGGATGCCTCCAGTATCAGAAAGGTACAGACCTGCGGGGGCTTATGCGCGGCGGCTGCACAGATTCGGAACTGAAAAAAGCAATTTATCAGGTGATCTGGAATAAACCGGTGAGCCATAATTTTTATGAAGCGAAGACAGAGCAGGATGAAATCAGAGGAATGTCACAGATTGGCGGGTGAGATATGTAAATAAGAAAGACACTTTTCTTCTAACATTTTGAAATTGCAGCATCTTGCGGCAAGGGAAGAATCTGGTTTGGCAATACACTTCTGGTATAATTTCATGGCTTTGTTTTGCAAAGTATTCTGAATATTGTCAATCAGAAATTTTTCTTTTTGGAGCAGATAAATATAATCGGTTTTTTCTTTGTCACTTTTAAAAGAACGGAAACAATCAATCTGATTATATTTTAATTGCGTAAGACAATTGTCTGGAACGGGAATCATGTTATTGATATTTAATACTGCATAAAGATATCTGGTAGATTCATCCTGAAGTTTGTGGAAATCCAGACTGTTTGACATTTTCTGATGTTTGGGTTTGGCGGAAGAGATAGGAACATAGTAATGAAAATTTCCAATTGTAAGAAGAGTTCCTACATGAAGTTTTAAACGTTCCCCATATTCCACATATCCAACGTGGGAATCAAATTGTGTTAGGTAATTTATATATTTTTTATCAACAATATACCAATTCATAAAACCTCCTGAAAGTAAAAAGTGGGTGGATTACTCCACCCATTACTGTTAATCGATTGTTTTAATTGGACAACCTAACCGCTTTTAAACGAGTGTTTTGGCTGGACACTCTAACCGCTATACAGACATTTCTGTCTGTGATTTTATTATATGTAATATGAAGAAAAAAATCAATACTTTTATTGATGATTTATATAAACAAAAAGGAAAACTGATAATGAGAAAGAAAGAAATTTCTATGATTATTCTTGCTGGCGGTGCCAGCAGCCGCATGGGACGGGACAAATCAGATCTGACGATAGATGGGAAGACATTTCTTGAGATGCAGATAGAAAAGGGGGAAAAGCTTGGAATCAGTGATATCCTTCTGTCTGGCTATCATGGTGAAAATAAATATAAATATCCCATTATACCAGACCGTTTCCCGGGAAAAGGTCCGTTGGGAGGGCTGGAAGCCTGTTTTCGTAAAGCAAAGAATCCATATTGCTTGGTACTTGGTGTAGATGTTCCTCTGGTTCCGGCAGAGGAACTGGCTGCACTGATTCGCCAATCTCTGCATTCAGATGCAAAAGCAGTGATACTGAGCCACGGCGGGCATGAGGAACCTCTTATGGGAGTATACTGTACAGACCTGGCAGATGCCATGCTTGAAGAAATCACAGAGCGGAAAGGCGCAGTCTTTGCTTTTCTGCGGAAAAATGGATACGAATGCTACGAAAGCCAGGTCGCGGACTGGTATTTTTCCAATATTAATGATCCGGAAACATATAAAGAAATACCGGGAAATCATTTCATAGAGAAATATGTCTGAATATGAGATTGGCAGGAGGTTTGTCGATATTTTCAAAAATTAGTAGAAAATATTATATTAAGAAGCGAAGGAACCTTGCAGGTATGCAGGTTCCTTCGTCTTTTAACCGAATCAAGTAAGTCTCCTGCGGAGGTTACGAAAAGCAATAAGTAGTAGGGGAATATATTACGGAGCAGTTGTTGGATTATGAACAAATAGCGAAGCGGAATGCGATATCCACTGTAATGTACTATGAAAAAGTGTTATAAAACACTTGAATATGGGTGCAATGCATGATATATTATAAGAACAAATGTTCGAATAAGGAGTGATTGTATGGGTGGAAAAGCAAAAATAGAGAAAACACTTAAATGAAAAACTAAATTCCAGTTTTGGACCAAATGCAAGAGTAAATTCCATATAGGTCGAAGTTACTTTTGCACACATATTTGCCATATTGTCTTTGATAATCATTACTCCGTATAATGTACT
>ENA-OQIC01000270-OQIC01000270.1-human-gut-metagenome-genome-assembly--contig:-NODE-270-length-23658-cov-2.581871_pt1 | contig 23658 bp, 34 predicted proteins | sample MGYA00242572_ERZ504736 | MGnify/ENA primary metagenome ERZ504736 (study PRJEB26092, sample SAMD00036201) | human gut metagenome | host: Homo sapiens | study: EMG produced TPA metagenomics assembly of...
CTTTTCCTCAATTTCCAGTTCTTTTCTTCTTTGGTAATACTTAGTGCTCCAACGGCGTGCCTTTTCTTTATCTTCAAGTTTATCAGAATTTTGTAAGCGGGTGTACTCAGCATCAAGTGCACCTACTGAAGTAAATGCATCAAGTTCCTTTTGGTCTTGTAAGGCTTGCTGGTTCGCAATTTGTTGCCCCTTAGCAACTACTCTATCACGATAATCTACTGGGTTCAGTGTTTCCTTAATTGGTCTGCCACGGTAGTCAGTAAACTCACCATAACGGTCAATTACCCTTTGGTCAGCACTATGCTCTAATAGTGTTTCCATGATGTCCTTATTGATATTAAATTCAATTTCTGGGTTCTTCCCTTGTGTTATGTTGACATACGTCTGAAGTTCCATGAGTTTAGCATCAATTTGTTCATCAGTTAAGTCTTTACTATACTGAAAGAAACGCCCTACATCGACTGCCTTTGAGTGAATGGTTGTCACTCGGTCTTGTTGTACTTGTCTTTCTTTGTTGTCTAAATAACTTTGAGAAACTGCTACAACGTGTTCAGCTTGTTTATCATAGTAGCCATTGAAGAATGCGTACTGATTGCTAATAGTCCCATTGTTAAGGTCTTGCCATTCATCAAATTTACCATTCATAAACTGCTCGTAACGCTGATGTTCTTCTTCAAGACTATTTGCCAGTGGTTGATTCATGGAATACATGGTGTACTCTTGATTCCACTGGTTGCTTAAGTGTTCACCACGCAACTTGTCTAAGACACCAACTGCATAGCGATTATCACTAAGGTTGTACTCACCAGTGTTTGCTAAGATTTCAGCATTGGTGAGTTTCCTTTTCTGTTCATTTGTTAACTTATCGAAAACTGGGGTGCTATTGTCTGAGCGATTTCATACTGTTGCTTTTCACGTTCTAAATCATTCTGACCAATGGACACTCCCAGTGCTTCTAGGGTTTTCCCTATACGTGAACGGCTATCATCTTGTTCTGCCGTAACGTTCCAGTTCTGTTGTACACCTAAGAGTTTCTTTTCGTAAACGTTCTTAGGCTGTTGCATAAACTGCTGGGCTGTCCCTATTGCCTGTGATACATTACTTGGCATATGTCATTGCTCCTTATCTAAAAGATACCTAAGGTTCTAAAGGTGCTCATTCCAAAACCTAAATTATTAGGGTCATTGGCGTATGCACCTGAACGATAACTTCTACCACTAAACCAGTTGGTTGACGATGGATAATACCCAAAACCATATTGCCTAAATGAGTTAGTCCCAAAGTACATAGCACTGGTAGGGTTATCGTACATTCCAGCTTGGTAGTTCATGGTGCTATAAGAAGGACTAAGGCTGGTCATATTGCTACCAGTTGTTCCACCTTGTGCACCTGTGTAGTAGTGAGATTGTCTGAATGCGTCCACCTGTTGCTGTTGTGTGTACGCTGATAGCCGGCATTGGCAAGCCTAAAGATAAGTTCACCTTTACTTGGCATCTTAGGTGGGTGTAACCCAGCTGTATAACTTTTGGTATATACAAGTTGCTGTTCTTTATTAAGGTCAATCTCATTGCTTCTTCTTTTGAAGTTATCCTTTTCAGACAAGGCGGTTCGCAATGCTTCAGCATGAGTAGCACGGCTTAAAAGACGCCCAGTTTTACTGTCCCCTAAATCTTCAGACACCGCATTATCAACACTGCCTTGTAAACCACTTGCATTAATATTGAGTTTCTCCAGATTGCTAAGGGCGGTGTCAAATGCGTCCCTACGTTCTTCTTCATAGTTTTGGAACGCATAGTTCATCGTGGTAATAGCGTTCTTTGCTTGCTCAGCCATTTGTCTACCAACGGCTTTAGCCTGTTCACGCTCTGATTTCCACTGGTTATAAGTGCCTAAAAGTTGTAAGCCTAAACCTAGCCAACTCATTCAGTGCTCCTTTCTATAATTGTCTTGAACGATATGTAACGTTGCCTCTCCATGTGTAACCTACAAGACTACTAGGTAGAGGGCTATAGTTTTTAATAATAATCTTTGTGTCGATGTTACGGCTGTGTAACGGTACACGAAATGAGCCTGTAACAATAGGGTGTTTTCCTATGATGTTTTCTTCATGTCCTAAAATGCGCCCTGTGAATTTATAGTTGCGTGTAGGTTTACCAACATATTCCACGCATACAGTAAATTCACCACTGTCAGCATATTGAAACTCGATTTCTTGTAAGACCAATCTATAGTTCTGCATGTACGTTGTACCACTTTGGTCTGCTTGCTTAACGTATAGTGTGGATAACTCAATGTTCATCTCATAGGCTGTTCCTACTATTGCTTTTATACCAGTAAGATTTGCATTAGTATCACACTTAAAGATACCAGCTTCATTACTTTCAAAGGTTCGTCCGTCTTGTAACACAAGGAAGTACTTTTGAGCATTTGTGTCTTTAAAGAAGTTCTTTGCGTCCCACATGTATGTCAAGTTGTAATCATCAAATGTACCATTGAGTGTTACCTCAGTCTTGCGGTCAATGAGTAATCTGTACGGTTCGCTTGGAATGTCTTTAGTGTTAAACGCAATTAACATTTTTTCAAGACAAACACGATTACTTCTCTTAATAACTAAATACAAGGTACTACCAATAAAGTCAGCACCAATGATTTCACCACTGAATATCCATTTACTCCAGCTGGCTTGCAACTTTTGCTCTTGGGCGTACAAGTATTTGTAGACAAAAATACTGTCTTTAGCACCTTCTGTGAGTGCCATGATGAGGTGTTCATTTTCACATGCAATAAGTCCATACATATCATTAGGAATATAATTTGGAATATGTGAAGTGATGTTATTGCTGTCTTTACTGTTGTTACCGTCATAGACTGCATAGTATTCCAAAATGCTCGCATAATTAGACCGATTAGAAGAAAAGTATAGGTTTCTCCCTACACCTATAGGTTTAATGTTAGTGTCATTTTCGAATTCTGTGACCTGCTTAAGTTGAACGTTCCTTGGAGACAGTGCACCGTCAGCAGTTAAAATAAACTGTGTTTGTCTACTGAACAAATATAGGTCTTGATTAAAAGGTACTGCACTGAATAACTCTGAGATTCTATTGTGAGATACGTTTACATCAATAGGGTCTGTATCAACGATTGTAGTTGCACTATCTACCCAAAAATTCCAGTAGTCTCCACTTTTAGAAAGACAAACGGATTCCCCTGCAATAAGACCAAAACGGTTGCGATAACTAAAGATGTCACTAATTTTTCTACCAACAAAGGAAGGCTCTGGGTTGCTATCGTTGTCCCCTGCTTCTCTGTTAGCCCATTCAATAGTTGTAAACTTGAATGTTCCATCAGCTTGCCTAATTAATCTATGTGGTAATGTTCCATAGTTAAACTTATAGAGAATATTAGGAGCGGGGCATTCTTCCCATAAGAGTGACTTTTCGTTGTACCTTAAGTAGTAGTCATCGTCCCCATTTGATTCACCGTACACTCGTACAATGTAGCCATCTCGATGTGTCCTTGGTAAATCTGTGTATTTCTGAACGTCATGCTTAAATGCACTAATGGCTTGACTGTTGAAGCCATCACGAACACGAATGTTTCTATTGGTCATTCCCCCAACGATAAACCAACTTTCGCCCCCAATGTGATAAATGTCATAGCCCTTCTCACGCATTTGATTAACTAACTGTTGTGCAATGTTGTTCGTCCGATTTGTGTGGTATGGCTTGGGTCTGAGCCGTTTGGTGTCTCATAACTTGCCACTGTTGTATCATCAACAATGACCTCATATTTACGTCCATATTGACCACTCTTAACGTATACTGTAGCTCCATCTGCCCGTCCTTCTTCAGTTTTAGCTGATGTATTCATAGCTACTGTAGTGCTCTTATTTACAATAAACGTATGGTCAGCCATAGTGATTACTTTAATATCTCTTATAGGATTGCTTGTCTTTAAATACTCAGGGTGTTCAATGGTAACTGTCTTAGCGTTCCCCTTAACGTCCCATATTTTAACAGTAGACCCATCGAATGCATGATGTACTGTTCGTTTTCATCACGATTTACAACGTGAATTTTTGGTCTAATTGTGGTAGACAAAGAGAGTTCCGCAATGTGTACCGTTGGTGGTCTCTTTTGTAAACCGTCTGCCTCAGTAGAAAAACCATTGATTTGTTCCTGTAATTGCTCCATATGGCGCATAATAGGCGGTTGCTGAGATATACCACTGATGATATTTTTTACTACTTGTGCTATTCTACCCATAATTACGTCCTCTTAAGGTCATTACTAATATCTGTATTGTTAGCCATAGAAGGTTTTTCAAGGTCGAGTTCATAATTGAATACTGCAATTTTAGCGATTTGTTCTTCTTGCATGAGCGCATTCATCGCCAATTCGTCCCCTAAATATCTAGTAGCAAACAAGCGTGCACTCTTGATTGTGATGTACTCTCTAAAGGCTTCAGGAAGTTCTTCAAATGGTACTAACACAATAGCTTCTACTTCAATTTGTCCGTCAAACTTGTCAGTATTATTTGTGACATCATAGACCAGTCCACCACGATTTCTTAAGAAGTTGCCCTCAGTAGTGCTTACACGTAACAGTGTGCTATCCCATGCAATTTCTTTGGTAAACCTATCTGGTATCAACGGATAACTTGAGATTGTGTTGAATGTATAGCCGTCAATTTGTACTTGTCTATTCACACTCTTTAAGATTCTATAAGCATTGTTTACATCAATATTGCCACTGTCTTCTATGGTATCAACTGGTGCTTCACCAATAGCCGATAGAATTTCATTAACAGCGTCTAATGGCGTCAAAGGTGTAAGTATCATAGTTATTCCTTTCAAAATAAAAAAAAATAGGGAGACCACAAAGTAGTCCCCCTAGAAGTTAAACTAGATTAAACACTAGCTTTAATAGTACAAATTGCACTAGCTTCAGGGCGTAACCCGCCGTGTCCCAATGCATATTTTGCAATAATCTGGTCTGCTTGATATTCAGGTCGGCGTGCCTGTTCCAATGCAAGGTCTTTCAATTTAACCGTTGCTAATGCTGTGCGGTGACAAGCAAGGAACGCAACGTCATCCTTCAAGTCTATTGGGAAGTCATGCCCAGCTGGTGCTGTGCCTACCATACCAGTCTTGTCTGCGCCCCCCATAGTTAAGTGTGGTACTTCCACGATGTTGAAACCACAAAGTTTCGTCAAGTCACCGTCTACAATAGTAGCGACTGCGCCATAATCACGGTCAATTGCAGTCTTATTGGCAATGATTGCTGAAATAGCTTCAGGTTTCATATATGCAAAACGGTCAGTAGGTGGTACATAATTGTTACTGAATTTTGCTTTGAGTTCTAATAACGCCTGAACGATAGCTTCACCGTATTCTGGGTTGATACCAGTAGCCTTTACAGTTTTATCAATTTTAACTGGCTACCAGCGCCAGTATAGTTTCTGCTGTCTCCTGTGTAAGTTTTGCAAGCTCAGCTAACATTGCGCCGTCAGCGGATAAAGCCAATGCTTCACCTAACTGATTAGCGTATTCAGAACGTACATCAAAGTGATTCATTGCTTCAAACAAGTCACTAATTAAGACATCAGCTGTCAAAAGACCGTCAATATTAATAACTCGTTCGTTGTGTTCCATAGCGGTGCGCTGGTCATCTAAAGAGTTCCCTACTTTGAGATACTTAGCGGTTGTACGTCCCATAACTGGGAAGGAAGCACTTTTACCGCTAGAGATAGTTTTAATCATGTGATTGTTCATCACTTTAGAGGTGCGTGTGAAAGCTGTTAAGACCTCACCACTGAACACTTTAAGAAACATTTGTAACTCATCGCCGGAATTTTTAACTTGTCCTTGTTTTGTGATACCTTGGATTGCCATTGTCTAAATCTCCTTTTGTCTTATAAATTAGAAAAATCTGTGGCTTTTACTTTTGCCTCAACTTCAGCACGATAAACTTTGTCATCATAATATCTAGGGTCACTCATAGCCTTTACCAGTTCTTTTTGAGACTGATAGCCCTGTGGTGCACTTGTGGTAACTGTACCGTTCCCCATAATGGTTGGCTTAGCTGTGCCATAAGCACTTCCCATTTGCGCCTTAAGACCATTGATATGAGCCTTAATGATTGCAAGGTTGCCAGTCTGTAGAACACCGTTGAATGCGTCCATGGCTTCATTCCCCTGTGCTCGTACAAACTCTTGGATATTGCGGAAGTCCACCTCTGTGCCAGCAAAAGACAAAACAGTATTTGCAAACTTTTCAGCACGCATTTCAAGATTGTCTAAATAAGCACGAATGGCTGTCTTTGGATAACCGGCGTTTTCCAACTTGCTCAATGTGGTCTCACTCAACTCACCCTTGGCGTTGTACTCATTACTGATTTCATCAAAGTCAATACCCTTTTCAGAAAGTTCAGTTTTGAGCTGAGATTCCAGTTCAGTTTGGCTATTTATTTCGTCCTGAACGGATTGAATTTCAGTGCCCTCTGATGTATTTTCTTCAGGTTGTGCTTCCTGTTGTTGCTGTTGGTCTTGTTCCTGAGTTGTCTCAGTCGTAACCTCTTGTGTACCTTCAGGTACTTGTGGGTCAGCCTCAACGGTCAAAGTCTCTTGATTTGACGCTGTGCTAATCTCGATTTCTGCCATTTGTTACATCTCCTCTCCTTGCGCTTCTTGCATACCTTGCGCCATTCCTTGCATTGCCATTTGTTGCCCCATGGCTTGCTCTTGCTCAGCCTGTAATTCTTCTTGGGTCTTAACTAGACCAGTAGTTTCAATACCTAGGCTTGTCGCAATGCTTGTCACAAGATTGCTAATGTTCATCATTTGTAATGCTTCAGGTACCTGTCCGATAGCACTCAAGAATGTCATGTACTTATTGAAGTCATGTCCACGCCCTAGCGCTTCCATACCGGTGGTAATAGTTGGTTCTACTACGCCGTCAGGTAATTGAACGATTTCTCCCTGTGACATTAAGACCGCCATAATACGCTTGATTAGTGGCAATTGTAGTTCTTGAGACAAAATGCTATAAATACCGCCTAGGGTATCTTCAAGTTCACTTGCTACCGTTCTGATTTCCTCAGCGGTAACTCGTTCTGCATTTCGTTGGACTACACTGTTCAATAAAAAAGAAAAAGATAGCCGTTGCTCCAGTCTGTCACTGTGCTGTAAGGCTATCTGTAAATCAGGATATTTACTTAATTGAAGGGCTTGTACATCATCTGCACGCCCTGTTACAAAATCGCCACTCTTAGCGTCTTGTAATTTCTTTGGTCTTGTAAGACCATTTGGGTTTACAAGGAATAAAACCTTGGAAGATACCATAGCAACAAAGGCTATAGCTTTTGAAATATTCTCAAGACTGAGAAGGTCTCCATAGTATTCCTCGATGAAAGACCGTCCATAACTTTCACCGTCTTGCTTGGTCATTCGTAAAGGAATGTATGGAGCTTTGTCAATTGGATAGCTCTGTTCGCTACCTTGTACAATGGTCTCATTGATTTCTTGAAATGTTACCCATTCATCTCCATTGCGTTGAATTTTGGTGTAGACCTCAATATCATCTTCAGGTTTACCGTCCGCAACTAACGATTGTAATTCCTCAGGAAGCGCCATTTTAGCTACTTTGTCTAACGTTACAATCTGCAATACGTTGCCTAAAGGGTCACGGCGCAATACATACTGTTTCAAGTTGTACATGCGTGCGCCCCCTTCAGCTGGTGGAAGGAACAGTAAACAGTTGCCAGCTACAAGTAACTGAAGTAAACACTCGTTGACTGTAATACGAATTTGATTGTCTTCAATGAAACGATTCACTCGTTCTTCAATACGCATTAGCGCTTGGTCTGCTTCAGCCATTTGTTTCTCGTCTACGCCCATAGCTTGCAATTCGGCTGGGGAGATACCCAATCTAAAAAACCGCTCATTCGGTGGGAATAGCGCAAGGTTTAACTTACTAGACAAGTTATTAATACCTCGTGCTCCTACCGATTGATACGGCTGTTCATACTTTGTTTGAGCATTGTCATTCTCTTTTGGGAATAATGAAGGAATGGTAATTTTTGCATTCGCTTCAGCTCGTTGAGTGTATGGGTCTCTATCAGTTTTTAATTTGTTAAATGTGGTTTTTGCGTCCGGTATTAACTGTAGTTTTTCTGCCATAAGCTACACCTACTACACGTTAAGACCACTACCGCCACCGCTATTTGAGCCTGTACGTTCAATCATTAAGGACTTGCGACTAACCTTTTTGCGTTTCTTGTTAGTACCTAGCTCAGGCGCCTCAGGTGTAACGGCTTCAGTCTGTGGTACCAACTGTTGAGCCGTTACTGTTGGCTGTGGAATTTGTACTGGGTTGCTTTCCCCTTTGCCACCAAAACCTAAGATACTACCAACAATTTTTGTAACAGGTCTAAAAATTTTGCCAACTGCTTTGCCAATAAAACCCATGCTTTACACTCTCCTTTCTTCAATGCAAGTGTTAAGGTAGTTCAAGATTTCATCTCTTAGCATGATGCACGCTAGTTTACCTTCAGCACTCATTGTGTCTTTTTTCAAAATATACTCATTACTAAATAACTTTGAGATGTACTCAGGTAGTTCCTCAGACACTCGTGGGTACTCTAATTCATCAGTCATCTTCTTCACCTTTCACAATCTTAAGAAAGCTACTAGATTTGTGATGATAGCCACCACGCTTCATATAGCCGTTTTCAATTAGTTTCTGGTTGGTTGCCAAAAAGTTGCCACTATTGATTAAGCGTGCATTCCATGCGTTTGCTAGTCGGTCTAACTCATGAATGGCTTCACGTTGAATACCAGCGTATTCATTTGGTTTAAGACACAAAACAACTTCCTCGGTCACGATTCTACAATCGCTCCACCATACCTCACCAACTTGAAATATAAGTAGTCCAACAAGTTCGTCCTTTTGGTCATACCATGTGCGCAATGCACCAGCTTCTTGTACTTCATGTAGTGTCTGAAGAATACTCTTTTTAGACACCAGCTTCCCATACGGTTGCTCCTGTGCTAACTCATATAATCTATTAGTAATTTGTTGGTACTCAATCTCTGGGTGTCTTAATTTGTGGTCTTTAATCACGGTGTCCATAACCTCACCTCTTTAGTTTTCTTGTTGTAATAGCCTTTACGTAAAATGAAAGCTAACCTTGCATTTTTCAATGCTTCTTCCTCGGTGCTTCCATTTCGTTCATAGGTGTCAACAACTGTTTCCCATGTAGGACTTTCATCAAGTATTCGTCTTGCTCTTACGTCTCCAATATGAGGGCAACCTTTATAGCCGTCTGTGCTATCGCCTATGAGCGTTTGATACAAATGGAAGTAATTAGCTTCCTCAAGTGTTACCTCATAAAACTCATTACGCATAAAGTCATATTGTCTACAAGGAATACATCGAAAGTCCTTATCGCCACTAATGGCAATATCATTCTTGCCTACGGTAAGACCAACAACATCATCGGCCTCAAGCCTTCATACATCAGTGTGTTGTATTCCTTAGCTATCCATTCACGCATTGGCTTATAACAAAGAGGTCTTCTTAATGTGTTACGGTTTGCCTTATAGTCTTCAGAAACAAGTTGCTTTCTAAAGTTAACTGGGTGTGACAAACACATGATAATCTCGTATTCACCATGAATGTTATAGTGGTCTAATACGATGTCTACCAATTCTTGCACATGCTCATCAAAGGCGTTCTTCACGTCATCAAAGTAGCAATGAAGGGTATACAATCCGTCTTCCCATTCGATAACTTGTTCGTTCCGGTTGCACGCCACATATAGCAACATGTCAGCATCAAAAATTAATTTACTAGACAAATGAACACTTCCTTTCTTTACAGTTGGAACAGTTCATCATGTCTTGATTGAATACAATAGGGAACGCCTGAGCTAACTTGTCTTTAATCTGCTGAGCTAATTCTCGATGTTCCTTCTGAGCTCTTTTACAAAGTCTCTTAGGTAAATACTCATACCATGCTCTCAAGTTTCCTGTGATTACTAGATGATAGACCATAGCTTTGGGCGCTAATAATGCTCTGTCTTCCTCACTAATGTCTTCTCCAATATTGCAATTCACATAGTTAGCCACTTGTTCATTAATGAGGTGCTGTAACTTCTCGTTGTCTACCTTCAGGTGCTCTTGTAAGACTGTCCCTCGGCTTGACTGAACAGTCATTGAGAAGTGCCTATGTCTTGACAACTGTAATAATGTTTGAATGCTACAAGTTAACTCAAAGGTTGCTGTAGCATGCTCTAATACACTCAGGTGTCCAGCTTCAATGCAATGGCGTAAGATTTTATCAGTGGCTTCTTTTTGATAACACTGAGAAATAGCCTTGCATAACAGCTTGCTATAGTCATGAGTGTAATTAATAAGTTCTACCATTCATTAACCTCAATGTGATACTCTAATACTTCATACGGTTCAAAACTATCAAATTCCCTTTCAAGGTACATTTCTTCACGCCTTTGTACGTCATCAGCATCAAGATAAGTGGGTACGCTTATAACGGTTTCTTCAACCAATGTCACGTACTTTTTTACTTTCATTTGCTTTCTTACCATACGTTCTCCTTCTAATGACAATCAGCCCAATTCTTACCAATTTTTCCTTCAGTATCTAATTGCACTCTAAAGTTAAACTCTTGTTGAACATCTCGTACAGCTTCTTGAGCTTCACGTACGACTACCTCAGCAATTTCTTTTGTCTTGCATGCACATTGAAATTCATCATGTACCACGCCATGAAAGCAAAGTCTCCATTCCAGCCATGAGTAAGACCTAAAGATTCTAATCGTTCTTCAGTACGTGTTATCCAGCGCTTACAAATAAGGGCGCCGGCTGATTGCAAAAGTAGATTCAATGCGCTATGTAAGGAGCGTACGTGTAAGATTCTACCGTCAAGACCAATCAAGTACCGGCGCTTCCATTCACGCTTATGCTTAGCAATATTGAATGGTGCTAGTGTATTCTTGATTGAGCTAGACAACTTCTTAATAGCTGGGGTGTTCTTCAAGAATTTGTCTTTGAGTTCCTTTCCGTGTTCAGCACTGCCACCAACGATTTCTCCAATCTTAGCATTTCCACCACCATACAAGAATGCGTAAATACATATACATTCACTAAAGTTCGCTACACTTTAGCCGTCCTAAGGACTGCTCCATATTGCTATGGAGATTAGACTATATCTTTATCTTTCGATACCCACCACTTCCAACTGCTTAGTTGTACTTCCTTTTGGAATAGTCGTTACACTTTTCAAGTAGGCAATAGCAACTTCAAGAGTTTCTGGGTTGTCTTGTAAAAGACCTAACGCTCTATTACAGTTATGACAAAGTAAACCTCTAACAACACCTGTATTGTGGTCATGGTCGACAACTAATAAACCACTACTGCTAGATTTCATAGGAAAATTATCTCTACCGCATATTGCACGCTTATAGTTTTGGCGTTCTGCTATATCTAAATATTCTTCAATAGTTATTCCATAGTTTCTTTTGTAGTATGCTTCTGTTACTGCATAGCTTCTACAATACTCACTACAAGATAATTCTGAAGGGGCTTTAGGTGTAAATGATTTTCCACAAACTTTGCATTTCTTTTCTTTAAGTAGCCTTGAGGATATTTATCAGGCTGTGCTGTCTGTTTTTCTTTTGGTTTATTTCGTTCACACTGTAATAGTTTCTTTTCGTACTCTTTTCTTGTCATTATTTCCTTTCTTGACTTAGCACGGTATTATCCCTGAGGGATTTCCACCGTTTTCAATGGGTTTAGAGACACCTATTATGTTAAATGTCTTAGCTTGATTTCTTGTCTCAAGCCCTGCATTCTTCTGGTTAGCCGTATGAATATCGCCATTGAGTATCTCATGTGCGTACTCGCCGTTATCATAGGGGTACAAATAGTGTGCTAGGCAACGCAACTCAAGACCACTACAATCAACGCCAGCTTGATACCAGCCCTCAGGTACGCCAAAAAGTTCCCTACATTCCTTACCATACTCAGCGCTCACTGCTGGTACTTGAGCTACATTTGGGCTGTTATGAGTGGCTCGCCTGAGACTGCTCCATTAGTTTATACGTCCATGAATTTTATGGTCTTTACCTACAAGTTTTAACCATGCGTTGCTACCCTCAGCCAGCTGTCCTAGTCGTTTAGACAACATGAAAGACTTACTATAGAGTTCCGCTATGCGCTTAACTTCATCATTCGCATTTGGGTCTTACTGATTGCCTTTAGTGTTTCTTCATTGAGCTTCAACTTACGGCTCTTTTCCTCGCCTTTGTTGTCTATCTCAATGTCATACATACAGTCTAAAAACTTGTATTTGTAATGGTCATTCAGTATGTAGTAAAGCTGTTGTCTACTATTAGGGTTAAATTCTTTGTACCGTTGGATAGGTACACCGGCTTTATACCCTAGGCTCTTATTGTCTCTCTTAGGTACAAATACCTTATCAGGTATCTTTGGAGCGTACTCAGTAAGTTCATCAACGATACGCAAGTATTCTTTCTCAAGTATCATCTTGAGTTCCAGCGCCTTGTTCATGTCAAAGTAGAAGCCATTGTGCTCCATTTTTTGACATAGCCATTGAGCTTTATGTTCAATTTCACTTGCGTGCTCTGTAAATTTCTTAGAGACCAATTTGTTATAAAGGTCTTTTGTAACTTCAACGTCCTGTATGCAATACTCCAGCATATCCTCGTTGAATGCTTCCCATGCGGTCTCGTTGTCTTCAGCATACGTGCCTTTAAGATTACCTAACCTATAACCAAAAGCTTTTAAACTGAAGCGTCCAAAAAGATTGCTAGGGAGAATACCACGCCTTACTAAAGGGGCGTCATAATCGTTGATGTTTGAGTAGACAAGCCGTGATAAGACAAGCGTATCTACTACTTCGCATGGTCAAACTCTACGCCATACAATTTGGTAAGCACTGGTAAGTCAAATGCTATAACGTTATGTCCACATATCTGGTCACCACTGAGTAGTTTCTTGATACCTTTGTCTATTTCGTTTGGTCTATACGTGAAGACCTCACCAGTATCACTAATGATTACCATACAGTGAACGGTTGAGACCGTATCAAGTAAACCGTCTGTTTCAATATCAAAGAATAACAATCATACTCACCTACTTACTTAGGCGTTTTTCTAATGATTCTACATCTTGATTATTGCGGTGCATCTGCTGGTTATGCCATGAGTTATAACCTTTGAGTGACTTGATTTGTTTCTTGATGAGTTTTACTCGCCATTTCTGAAGCCCATTAATTAACATTTCAAGTACATTGATTAAAAAAGTATTCATCATTGTTGTTCACTCCTTTTGATTAAAGACCATTTTGTTGCTATCCGAGTCCATAAAGCTTTCTGAAGTGTAAGTTCATAGACTTCATATGGCTTCTCTGATTGTTGTAATGACATGTTCAGCTCATCGTATAGTTCATACAAATATGTATCAAACTGAGCAACAACATTCTCAAAATTCATGCTGTCTTGATTCTTCATTGGTGTTCTCCTCATCATCAAAATCAGGTACTCGCAAGCGATTAATACCTTTGTCAAAATAAAGATAGCCACCTAGACCAGTATCACCAGTACACCTACATTTCAATATGCGTACCTTAATGCGATTCTTTTCTTGGTCTTCAGTGGCTTGTTGATTTCTTTCAAGTGCAATAATGGTATCAGAAAGTTGTGCTAGTGATTGGCTACCTCGTAAGTGATTCAAACTGATGACGCCACCTTCTTCATGATTACTATTGTCAGTACGCTTCAAGTGACATATGGCTATGAGACCTACTCCAGTTTCCTCAACTAGCGAACGTAAACGTGTCATAAGCACGTCTATGAGTTTCGTTCGTCCTTGGTGTCTATTCCACTCACTGCAATACTCAAATGGTCTAGTACCAAAAAGTCACACTTTTCAGTAACCGCCATGTACCTCATTGCACTCAATATTTTGTTTTCCGCTAGACTGCCAAAATGATTGTATAAGACAAAACGCCCTGTCCCTAAGGTTTCATCAAAGGCTTTCTTATATTCTTCTTCAGTCAGTCCTTGGCGTGATATGTGTAGAGGTTTACCCACGTGAATACTCATAATACCTTTAGCGGTGCGCCTTATGTTTTCCTCTAGCATCATTACGCCTACTCTTAAGTTTTTATTCATAGCAAGGTCATACATGATTTCTCTTGCCATGGTTGATTTACCAATGCCGGTTCCAGCGGTTAGTAACACGATTTCCCCTTTTCGTATTCCTTTGGTCATACCTTGTGCTTTAATATCCCATGGTAAGCTATATCCAACTTCTTCTTCAGGCTCATTCTTCAGTTCTTCCCATAATGTATTACCGTTGACAATATTCTCAGGGGTATACGCCTTAGCATTACTAATGGCGTCCATGAGTTCCCTACCATGGTCTGCTAGTAGGTACTCATTTGGGTCTTTGTGCTGATTTAAGACCACTATTTTCAATCTGTCAGCTTCAAGAATGCCCTCTACACTCTTGACTGCTTCCCTTCCAGCTTCATCATTGTCAAAGATAACTACAACTTCATTAAAGTGCTGTAACCATTCAAGATTACTTTCAAATGTCCTTCTTGCGCTCTTAGCGCCCTTTGGTAGACTTACTACTGGTATAGTATTGGCAAACATTTGTGATACTGTAAGACAATCAATTTCACCTTCTGTGACTATCAATTGGTCTCCACCACTATACAGCTGTTGTCCATAAAACGTATCATTAATGCTTCCTAAAACACAAAAGGTCTTATCTGCAAACCGTAACTTCTGCCCTGTAAGTTCACCATACTGGTCATAGTAGTTTGCGACTTGTACCGGTTTTCCATTGTATATTCCTTTTTGGTACTGGTATTTCTTGCATGTGTGCTCTAAAATACCTCGTTTTGGTAAATTACTGATATGGGTTGACGATACCCTACTGGTAAATACTGGTTGGTTGCTTATTTGTTTTTTGTCATCATTTAAAAATTTGGTTGTACCACAAGAAAAACAATGGGTATGCCCGTCAGAATACTCTGAGAGTGCATCGTGACTACCGCAAGTCGGGCAAGGTAAATGTGCCTTAGTTAAGGTTGATTCTTCCATAGTTAAATCAACTCATCTTTAATACTACCTTCAAATTCCTTATATTCTGCCTGAGGGTACTTACTGCATAACTCAAGGACTGCTTTTCGCTGTTCCGGCGTTACTTTTTTGGCGCTCGGTGCGTCCACCAGTATCGTGTATGCTTCCTCAGTATCATCAATTTCAGCGTTGGCTACTGCTTTCTCCTCACGTCCCTCATGAATTTCACCTAAATAATTCACAAATGCGTGATAAGGGAAGAATAGGTAACCAGCTTGTTTCGCCTTCATTGCCACTTCTTGAAATGTCAATTCGTCCATATTTTTGAATAGACAAATAATTTCAGTAGTGGCTTGGCGTTCTCTTAGCTTTCCTCTAATTACTGCCATGTTTCTCCTCTATCCACGCTAATGGTATACTGTCTCCAATGTGATACATAAAGCCATTCTTTTTGCACCAGTCACTGTATTTTGTCTTCTTGCTTTTCGTCAGCCATTGGTCTTTCTGAAAGACAAAACGAATGTCAAGTTCTGGGTGTTCCTTCTTGATTCTCAGATGCTTAGTTCTGTCTTCAGGTAGGAATAACCCTTTGGCTTCAATGATGACGCCATTAGACAATATAAAGTCTGGTGTGTACTTGTGTGTGATTGTATAAGGGTAAGACACAGCTTCATACTCAAAGGCTACTCCAGCCTTAATTAGATTCTGCTTGATGTGTGCTTCAAAGTTTGAGCGTACACTTTTGTCTATCCGTTTACGAAACCCACGTTTTCTGTTAAAACTCCAATTCGCCATCGTTTAACTGGTCACTTTCTGACTTCTCTTTGATACTAAAACCATAGCTGTTTGCATTGCGTTCGCCAGCACTGTATTCTACAAGTTCAAACACACAAACTGCATTCAGGCGCAAAGTCACCCCAAAATTCTTGCGATTAATCATGTAGCAATGTGGCGTACAGTTGATTTGTACCTTGCTACCATTACCAATAAGAGTTCCTTTTGGTGCTGGTTCGCCGTACTCATCAAAGATAGGGACTGAACGTTTTACAATTTCACCAGTGTTCTTATTGGTAAACTCATGTTTTGTCTTAGCTTTTACGCATTCACGTGTTTCACCATTGGCGGTGGTGTTTTCCTTAATTGGTAAGTTTAGGGTTGTCTTAGGGTCTAGTTTCCAGCCCTGCTCCTTAGCTTCCTCGTTGAATACATTAGCAAGGTGTACCTGAAGTTTCTCCAGTTTCTCATCGTCTTCAAGGTCTACCACGATTGAGTAGCCAATAGGGGAGTCGTTGTATTCTTCTGGCTTTTGAACGTGTGCCCAATAAGCCGTGCCGTTGATTAAAATTGTATTGTTATTTGTTGCCATTTTGTTCTCCTTATGCTAATTCTTGTAATTCTCTTGTCATGCACATGATTTCATGATGACAATCTTCTATTTCTTTCGTAGCCCATTCAAGTTCATCTTTAAGTTCTTCTTTTTCAGCGCATTCTCTATTCATCTGAAAGTCCACTTCTTCAATAGTTTCATTAAGTTCTCGGTGTATTCGTGCTGTTTCGTCAAAGAGGTCTGCTAATACTTTGTCTGCATTTTCTTCGCCCTCTGCCCATTTCCAGTAGGCAAAACTACACACTTCATAAAAGTCATCATTGATTGACTGTAGTTCGTCAATCGGGTCATTTTCCTGTGCTTTAGTTTTGTTGTCATTTTCAACATCTATTTCATTCATAATCTCTCTAATTGTGTCAATATAATCAAGAAGTATTTCGTAAGAATGTCCACCTTGGTTCATTTTTAAATTTACATACTCGATTGACATTTCAAGCTGGTGTTTAATGTCTTGTAATTTATTTACCTGTGCTTCCATTAGTTTCACCTCGGTCAGTCACTTTTGTATACTCAGTTAACTCTTTTGCTTTCATTCGGGTGTCTTTCACTACTTCCATTTGAAACAAGCGTTCGCCCTTAGGGAAGTAAAAGGCTTCATTTGTTAAGTTTCGTACGATTGCTTTTACTTCTCCAGTGAAGTCTTCATCAATGATACCTTCTTCATTTGCCAATTGAATTGGGTAGCACATTGCTACGCTAGACCGCAAGTGAATTCGTACAGAATAGCCTTTTGGAATGTCTAATTTAAAACCAAAAGACACCAGTTGACTTACACATTCGTGCTTACCAGCGATTCGTAAGTCATCTTTTAAATACACATCAAGACAACTAGCTTTATCAGTTTTATACTCTGGTAACTTCACGCTGTCTTCTAATGGGTATACTCCCAAAACTGGTTCAGCTGGTGCTTTAGCCGTTGTTGTTCGTGTTGTTGTCATGTTCGCTCACCTCTTTCACTAATTTATTTGCATAGTTGGCTAATTTTTCATAGTCTTTTAGCCCTTCTTTGTTTCGATGTAGGTATTTCTGAATGTTGCCCTTTAGAAAGCCTTTGTATTCTTCATAGGTCATATTGGCTTTCAAAATGTCCCACGCTCAATGCCTAGGCTTTATAGTGGCCATCGTGTAGGTTATTCACTTTGATTTCTCCAGTTTCAACTTTTCCAAAATCTTTTGGTAACTCTACGTTGTCAATGGTAATGACTTTTGATGTCTTCAGTTTATTAACTTCTATAACCAACGAATTTAGCCATCTGTTGTTAACCTCTACATCTCTGTTAAGATTAGTAATATCTTTCTGTGTCTGTGTCACTTCTTTGATAATGTAATCTCTGTCCTCTTTAAGTCTGTCTAAATCAAAGAATACTATTACAAGAAGACTACCAAAGACAAATAAAGCAATGTACAATATTTCAATCATTTGTCTTCAGTCCCTTCTTTAAGCATTCCTCTTAAGTTCTTCAATTCGACTTCTAGCATAAACTTGTCAACGTGTAGATTTCTGATGTCAATCTGCATTTCTGCTAGACACATGTACACATAACCAGTGACGCCAGCTAGAATTAAGACAACTAGCCATAAAAATTCAATCATTTGTTATTCTCCTCGTCTTATTTCATTTCTAATATCTACCAGTAATTCTTCAAGGTCATTCTTAAGTTTTACTAAATGCTTAACCTTTCTGGTTGCATTAGCAATTTCTACCTCAGTATTCATAATTGCCATTTCAAGAATCATTTCGTTTGGCTCTAGCTTTCTTGTACTGTTCATTTTTCCTTAGTTTCCTTTGATAACTGCACTCAGGGCTACAACAATTACTTCTAGTTGTCTTCTCAAATGGTCTTCCGCATTCAATACAGGTGACAACTGGTTTGTTCTCTGCGATTCTTTTGTTATTCGCTCTGATTGCACATGAGTGACTACAATAAACTTTGTTGTTCCATGTAGTTTCAAAAATTGTATTGCATATCGGACACGATTTGATAAATATCATGTGTCCCTCTGCTATTGCTATTTCTTCAATGGGTCTTTTAGTGCGACTAATGGCAATGGCGGTGTCTATGTCCATAATGTCTTCTTTGGACTTGCACTCATGTCCGTTCTTTGTAATGTAGTGCCAGCCTTTAGAGTACCAGTAGCCATTATTCCTTACTGGTACCTCTTTGTGTGCACACTCTCCACCAATAATGTCCCTAGTGATATACTTAAAGCCTTTCTTTTTGGCTTCTTTATAGTTCACTTTCGTCCACTTCCTCAGCTAACCAGCAGTATTTCCAATGTGTACGCCCTTTTTCATCTTTTGAAGTCCATTCTGATGTACCTGCTTTATAGGTCATAAAGTGTTCTGTAGGATTCAATGCGTCAAAACCAGCATAATGTCCTTTAACCGCTGTGGTAACATCAGGGAAGCATGATACATACACTCGTGAATTAATAGGTACTTCATTAATCCACTTATTTTTATCAAGTGGTCTCCCCTCATCAAAAATTAGTAGGGGCTTATGTGAACACCACTGTACATCACGGAAGACATCAGACAAGTAATGAGGAATACACTCACAAACTTCATGCCCTAGACAATCACTGTCAACTACCCATTCACCCTCATATTCATCTTTGTAAGGCTCTTGCTTCCATGCAACAAGATTATCATCAATATCTCGTGTTACATAAATTGCTTTATTGTCAACTAGTACTTTTGTCAGGTGTCCTCGAATTGGTAATAATTCAGTTAACCGCCAGACCTCTTGATTGATGTCTAAAAGCACGTCACCTTGGACATCTGGGAAGCATTGGTCTTCTTCAACGAATTTGTAACCTAAATCGCTCCAACAGCCTAACTCGTTTCTCGTTGGTTTTTGCTCATAAGCAGTTAGACTATTTGATATATTTTGAGTTCCTTCATCACGGACTAACCAACGGTAACCTACTGCTTGTAAACTTGTTAAGATGTCTAATCGTTTCATTTTGTGTTCTCCTTTATAAACCTAGTAATAACTGCTGTTGTCTTTTAGTTATCTTAATGACAACTGGTGGACTTAACAATAAAGGTTCTTCCTCTTTTGGGTTCGTCACGCTTTCGGTAACTTTTAGAGGTTCTTTTGGTTTGTTCATAGTGTTCTCCTTTAGTTTAATAAGTAAGGTTGATGAAAAGAAGGTAAACCTTAAGCTATTCTTAAGTATTCCTTAAGTTAACCTAAAGGAGGAATTTAGGTTTTCTTAGGTGTACTTTTAGGAAGTTCTTTTGGTCTCCCTTCTTTCCTACAAGTGTCCCAATTAAAAAATAACTATTAATGTCCATTAGTGGAATACATAATCAGACAAAAAATTTCACTTAAATCAAGGTTACCTTTTTCTGGTATTTCTACATCAGGCAACTTTTTATTAAGTTCTTGCTCCACGTATTCTTTAAATGTCTCAAGTGGCTTGTACTCTGTGTATAACTTATATAGCTGTTCCCTTAGCACACGTTTTAAAACTAGGGTCTCACCTAGTGAAGTCCCAAAACTATCATGAATAGTGGTGTAGTTCTTAAGACCAGCCTCATTCACAACTAGCATCAAGTGCGTGCTATCTAGGGAATGAATGAAGTTAGGGGCGACACCATTTCTCTGGTGGTTCTTGTCTACTTCTTCATTAGGTGTGGGCTCGTCATAATATATACGTACTCTTTTCGTTGCTCCTAGTCGTGTTTTAATGTATTTCTTTTCCATACTCAAATAGTTCTGTTGTACTGGTAAGCCTAGAGGCGTCCACCAATTCACCGGTATATCAGCCTCATTCATCTTTATGGCTAGCTTCTTAAGGAACGCCATGCCACTCACGGCTGAGACAACAACATCTTTTACAACTTGTGCTATGAGTTTTGCTAGGTACTTACTTGCTGGTCTTGCAATTCCTTTGAAGGTTTCACTATGACGTGCAATGTCCTCAAATAGCTGTTCACTGAAGCCATACTCACCGCTTCCATAGGCAAGCGTCATAACTGGTCTTTTGCATACCTTCCTAGTGATACCATATGCCAGCCATGCTTGAGCTAGGGTCTTTGTGCCTTAACTGTTACATCCACGGTCTCAGGCTCCCCTTCTTTGGTCTTAAACTTGTTCTTTATCGTCTTGTACTCGTCCGGCGTTCCAGTAAGTGCATCTTCTTGTACTAACTTAAGTACACCGTCCGCAACTTGCTGGTATATATCCTCAGGCTTCTCATGTCCACTCGTTAGGTTTACCGCATTGCCCCCTACTGGGTCTAATAGCATAGCGCTGTAGTGCTGAAGACCACTGCACGTTCCGTCAAAGGCTATAGGAATACTACATGTGTAACCGATGATTGAGCCGTTGTGCTCCTTCATGTACTTGAGACAATCAGCGTACTCATAACAGAACGCAAGGAATTGTAATGGCTCGTCAGCTTGCTCCCACCAGTTAGAAGCTAGGTAGTCCTCAGCGGTTAAGAGTATTTTGTCAGTGTTCTCATCAATCCATTCACATTGCGCCTCATAGCCGATTTTATCGTTACCCCACAAGTTTGAACCTTGAATTTTAAGAGTTCTGAGGTCTTCTTCATGACTGCACGCTACCGGCTCAGCATATAATAAAAGGGACTTCATGAGGTCATCGCCTTGAAAGTTGAAAAATGGAATTGGATATATACGCCCTCTAAAATCAATATTGCAAGGGAAGTATATTTTTTCGTACTGTGAAAAGTCTTTTGCAAAGTTTATTGTTTTATACAAGCGCAAAGACTTTGATATGCGTGCTCGTTCCTTCTCTCGTAAATCTTTGATGACTTCTTTATGACGCTTCAGTTCTTCCGGTGTATAATCTCCTGTTAACTCTTGAGGTATCTCAATTGGCTCAAGTCGTTCGATTCCGGCTCGCTCTCCACCAGTTGATACTAGGTAGGTTATAGCGGTTAATAACTTTTTATTAATTGTGTAGGCTGTCTCTTGTATAGTGTTCACTGCTTGCATAACTTGAGATAAGTCCACCTCAGCCAACTTTCGGATATAATTACGTCCAGTTCGTGAACGTTGAGTATTCCAGTCAAGACGCATAAATACCGTATGTTGAATACTAACGTCATAATATCCGCCTTCATCTAATGATGTCCATTTTTTAGGTGGTATTATAGTTGGCGTCAATATATTTGCTCGTGTACTAATGTTATCTAAATTAGCTCGCCATATTGCAACTAGGTCATTTGTGGCGGTTAAGCCGGTTGACTTAGTATTATTTGTTTCATATGCTACTAGACCAGTAGTTGAGACAAATAAATTAATGAGCGCCATGCCTAAACTTTTAATTTCATCTTGATTAATAACATAAAATTTAAAATCTTCGTTTTCTGTTACTTCTCTAATGTAATTTGATTTATAACGCAACAAATTGCGCTTTTTCAATTGCTCCTCTATAACTGATTTTTGATGATAAGTTGTTAATTGATTCATAAAGGCGCATAGTTACATTCATAATATATTGACATACCAATTGAGCCGGCTACGCTTGAGACTGATTTTGAAAATTTATCTCCACTGATAACACTGTTTATTGTGTGCTCGAATGTGTAAGCGCAAGCATTCAATACTAGGTCTTCATGCCCTATAGCCTTTTCTAATGCCTCTAGTAGCTTCTTATAGGTCTTTTGTACCCCTCGCCGTGGCTTAAGTTCCTCAGTTAACCACTCATCAATAGCAATGGCTAATTGTTCACTAACATAATTGAGTAGTCCTTTGCCTACTTGTGTTTGACTTGCTCGTCCTTTTTCTTGTTCTGCTTCATGGCGCTGTATAAATAGCTCTTTTGCGTACTCCTTGTATTGGCGCTCTAACTTGATTTGGTCTTCTAACGTATTACTCATGGTCTTGTTCTCCTTTTCAAATAATTAAAACTAGGTCATTTTTCGGTGTATAAGAGTTTTCCCAGCTGTTTTCCACCGTGAAAAACTTTCGCCAGCCAGTGGTTTCGATTGTTCGGCTCGGCGTGCGATAGAGAGAAACACACCATCTACCGTGGCAAGTGACAATTTTCACTTTTTTCTAACTCATTATATCGAACATTTGTGCGAAATTATAGCTATAAATCGAACAGAAAACGGCGTATAATTATAGTTTTGTTCGATTTTTTGGTGCAAAAAATAGAGGGTACATCAGCACTCTTGTATACCCTCTATTATGTTCTATAAAATATGTTCGATATTATAAGTAGTACGGTATTGGCTCTCTTATTAGTGTGACAATTATATACACTATGAGCATTACCGCCAGTAATTCAGTTGTCAGACACAAACACTTTTCAAATATTCTCATTTGTTTAATCTCCTCTACCATATAGCAAGGCTACTATGAATGTTTCAGTAGCTTTATATATTTGATTTTCAATCATGCAGACAACCCCAGTACAATGGTTATGAACCATTGATATATACAGTAGTTGTCTATACTGCTTCTTTTTTGTTAAACAATTGTACTCTTCTACGTCAAGCCCTGATATGTCCTTGCGGGGTATGCTTGTATAAACTTTTTTGATTTAATCTTTCGGCGGTGGTATCGTGGCTTCATAGTGGTTACCTTTCAGTTATAAAGTAGTCACTATGTAAATCTGATAAAATCTCATTGGCTTTCTTTTCGTTTACCTTATTAGGGACTTTTACAATATCAGCATCATATGTCATATAGTCACTCTTAGGGTTGTAAACATATGAGATAGGTAAACTTCTCTTGCGGTTATCTCTGCAAGCGCTCGCAAGCAACTGAATAGGACTGCCTACAAAATATATTTTCTTTGTGTTGACTTTTCTTAGTTCGTATTGTTTCATGGTGTGTGTTCTCCTTGTTTACTCCTTTATTCCGTCCTTTGGTGGAGCGTTGCCACTCCACCGCTAGACAACAACAACTATTATTTATTCATCTTTTCTAAAAAGTATTTTGCGATGTGTTCCATATCGTCAGCCACTGCATAGTTCGTCCCTTGTCTACCCCAGACATAACCATCAGCAACTTCACATACTACATAACCGCCTATTTCTTTCATGTATCGGGCTAACCATGGACTAATTAGCCACCATTCACATACTTCAGAATATTCATAATCACCATACTCATCTGGGTCACTGTCCACTAGCATTGCAAAGTCTAAGGCGT
>ENA-OQIC01000275-OQIC01000275.1-human-gut-metagenome-genome-assembly--contig:-NODE-275-length-23160-cov-2.206356_pt1 | contig 23160 bp, 30 predicted proteins | sample MGYA00242572_ERZ504736 | MGnify/ENA primary metagenome ERZ504736 (study PRJEB26092, sample SAMD00036201) | human gut metagenome | host: Homo sapiens | study: EMG produced TPA metagenomics assembly of...
ACCTTCGAGTACAAAATTCAGACAATCTTTATATTGCCCTTTCAGTGCACCGGCTTCCACTGCCCGGCGAGTTATCTGATTATCTAAACGAGCCTCAAACTTTTCTCCCCAACCATTGAAAGTAAAATCCAGCAAACTTGCTCCACCTGTATCCATCAAAGTAATTGCTCCATGATCGCGCGCCCAAGTATCATTCGTGTCGCACTTCAGGAAACGTACATTATCCATATTCACCGTACCAATGATCTGCTTACGCACCTCCTCAGGATAGGGGGTGACAATAAGCAAAAGTTCACGTTTCGCAATCTCACGGGCTATATTTATAAAACATTCCTGAACTTCAGCCAACATATATGCCCAGTCTGTCCCGGCATGCGGCCAAGTTAGTTGTATACCACTTTGCAGAAACCACTCTGCAGGCAAGAAGGGGGCTAACATCTCTACTTGATCATTAACAGTTAAACCAAAGTTCAATTGCAAATCTTTCTCTGTGCCTCCTGAGGTAGGAAGACCAACCATTATTCCCATTTTTTTAGTTTTTAAAGAATAAATCATAAATAGCGAACGGACACTACACCAATAGTAATAAATGCCACTCGCTACCTATATTACTTAGGTTTACGATCGAAAAAAGGATTCTTGGAAGAAGCACTAACCGGGATAGCCATTACCTGATGACATCCTTTCAACCACTCAAGACGTTGGGCAGCCAATCCGGCTGAGAACATGACACGGTATCTACGCGCAAATCAGCCGCTGTAGCGCATGCCGAACCAATTGCAATGCCTACATCAATGCTATTCAACGCACAGGGGACACCTTCAGAACGTCCGGAACATGTAGCATATCCACAATGACCGCAATTCAATCCTTGAGCTTGCTCACGCGTGCCTATTAATAAGATACACTCAGACTGAAGAATATTATCTGCATCCCGCAAAAAAAAATTCATACCAAACTCTTCGAACATGGCTTTCAACGTATCCGAGAGTTGCTGTATTTCTTCACCGGTAACAATTGCAGTTTCTATGATGTCAATTCCTTTTCCCTTAGGGGCCGTACGGGCAGCAGTCATCATCTGCCGTGCCACATTTAATACATGTTCGTGGCGACTGTCTCGTTCGTTCAGTATCATATCTCGTTCATTAATTAGTGACACAAAGATAAAAGAAATCCCGCACATATTATGAATTTTGACTAACTTTGCAAGATAGATTTAAAGATACACGATGTTACAAATAGACAATGCATGCATTGCTTTCGGCGAGGATATACTCTTCTCGGAATTTTGTATGCGACTAAATAAAGGCGAGACAGCTTGCATAGCAGGTCAATCAGGACGTGGAAAAACCTCTCTACTCAATGCAATCATGGGATTTGTCCCATTAAGAAAAGGCAAAATCAAAGTAGGAGGTATCTTGCTTGAACCTACTACTATCGATGCCATACGCAGACATATAGCTTGGATTCCACAGGAGTTAGCCCTGCCCTCCGAATGGGTAAAAGAAATGATATCGCTTCCTTTTGCATTGAAAGCCAATCGACACATCTCTTTTTCAAAAGAAAAGCTTTTCACTTGTTTTGATGAATTAGGACTGGACAAAGAGCTCTATCAGAAACGGGTAGGCGAAATATCGGGTGGTCAGCGCCAGCGCATTATGATAGCCGTTGCAGCCATGCTGGAAAACCTTTGATTATTGTAGATGAACCGACATCTGCACTCGATGCCGGTTCCACAGACAAAGTTTTAGCTTTCTTCCGTAATCAGGCAGAAAAGGGAACGGCTATACTCGCCGTTTCTCATGACCGGACATTCGCTTACGGATGTAACCAGCTAATCACACTGTAGTATATGGGAACTATTGATATATCTTACTTTAATCTGCTTATAGGGCTACTGTTATTGGTAATCCCACTTTTTTATCTTTGGAAGTTCAAAACCGGATTACTGAAAGCCACCCTGATAGGGACAGCACGCATGATCGTGCAACTCTTCCTGATAGGTATGTACCTGAAATACCTTTTCCTGTGGAATAACCCATGGATTAACTTCCTGTGGTTATCATCATGATTTTTGTAGCCGGACAAACAGCTTTGGTACGTACAGGACTTAAACGTGAAATACTCCTGATCCCTATATCAGTAGGTTTCCTCTGTAGCGTTGTGCTGGTGGGCATGTACTTTATTGGCATTGTATTACAACTGGATAATGTATTCAGCGCCCAGTATTTTATTCCCATTTTCGGAATCTTAATGGGAAATATGTTATCAAGCAACGTGATTGCCTTGAACACTTATTATAGTGGATTGAAACGTGAACAGCAATTGTACTGTTACCTGTTGGGCAATGGTGCCACTCGTCAGGAAGCACAGGCACCATTCATACGGGAGGCGATTATCAAATCTTTCAGCCCACTGATTGCCAATATCGCGGTTATGGGATTAGTAGCACTTCCAGGCACGATGATCGGGCAAATTTTGGGAGGCAGCAGTCCGAACGTTGCCATAAAATATCAAATGATGATTATGGTCATTACTTTCACAGCCTCTATGTTATCATTAATGATCACCATCTCGCTGGCATCCCGTAAATCGTTCGATGAATACGGACGTATTTTGCAAGTAACCAAAGAATCTCAAAAGTAGCCGTACTATGACATCAACCGACTCCATTTTACAATTAATAAGTGAAATACATATCCCGGGATTTTTATTACCGTAGACTTCCTGCAAATCGGAGAGGCTATTCCTCAAGGAATAAGCGGCTTTTTAAAAGAAAAGTACGATAAAATATCTCATGGTGCCAGCGGAAGAAAATTTATTTATCAAGAATCAGGTTGGCGCATGGCATTTACATTCTATCCTACCGACCGGGTAGTCGATGAGAAATATGCAATGAAGAACAAAATGATAAAGAAGCGATAATTGCATGATTATTGATATAAATCATAGCATAACTATCAATATTTACTATATTTGTGCAAATATTAATAATTAATCGATACTATCAGGAATATGCACATCAGCCACATTGCCATCTGGACTACCCGTTTAGAGGAACTTAGAAATTTCTATATCACTTATTTCAACGGAACAAGTAATGAAAAGTATATCAATCCTAAAAAAGGATTTGAATCTTATTTCATCAGTTTGATCAGGGATTTGCTTCTCTGGAAATTATGCAAAGACAAGATATCACAACACCTGCATTAAAAGACTGCCTCGGGTTAGCTCATTTTTCCTTTTCTGTCGGTAGCAAAGAAGCTGTATTGGAACTCACAGAACAACTCCGTAAGGATGGTTTTGTTATCGAGAGTGAGCCACGAACCACCGGAGACGGCTATTTTGAAAGTGCTATTCTTGATCCCGAAGGAAACATAGTAGAAATCACTATTTAACGCGCCTTGCAAGTGCAGGTATATAACGGAGTTGGACGTATTGTTCACCCGGATTGATATAGCCGTTATCCATCAAGATTTTCTTAACCTTGAAATCTTTCAGTCGGTAACGGATATATCGTTGTGCATTCCCAGGCTGTTGTTCCACAAACGACAGAAGATCGATTGTCCCATCATTCCGAATGACGACTTTAGCCTTAGCCGTACGGAAAGTAAGCACATCGTCCTTTTTCAGCTCTTTCATATGATATTTATCAAGCCAAAAAATGGCTGTCGCACGGGGAAGGCTATCGGCCTCCTCTTGCAATTCATCTTCTTCATCGATAGGAGATATAGTAGCTTCTTTGTGTTGCTGGCATGAAATAATAAAGAAAAAAGAGAAAAGTAACGGTAAAAATGCCTTCATTGGTTTGAGTCTTTATAAATTAGGAGGTAAATATATTAAAAAATCAATAAAAGCAAGGCAAGATGCTATCTTTTTCTTATATTTGCAGGCAAATTTTCTACTAAAAATGAAAATTAAAGAAATAGTAAGCGCCCTTGAACGGTTCGCGCCTCTGCCATTGCAAGACGGATTTGATAATGCCGGCCTGCAAATCGGATTGACAGATGCGGAAACAACAGGGGCTTTGTTGTGTCTTGACGTTACCGAAGCTGTGTTGGATGAAGCCATCGCGTCCGGATGTAATCTCATTATATCCCATCATCCTCTTATTTTTAAAGGTTATAAATCAATCACCGGTAAAGATTACGTTGAACGATGCATTCTGAAAGCAATCAAAAACGACATCGTTATTTATTCGGCCCATACCAATCTGGATAATGTTCCGGGCGGAGTCAATTTCAAGATAGCCGAGAAGATAGGATTAAAAAATGTACGTATACTCGACCCTAAAGAAAGCAGTCTGATAAAATTAGTCACATTTGTTCCGTCTGCCCAGGCTGAAGAAGTCCGTAATGCTTTGTTCACAGCAGGATGTGGATGTATAGGCAATTATGATTCGTGTAGTTATAATACAGAAGGGGAGGGAACTTTCCGCGCACAGGAAGGGAGCCATCCTTTCTGCGGAACAGTGGGAGAACTTCATCACGAAACAGAAGTGCGGATTGAAACGATCCTGCCTGAATATAAGAAAGGAGAAGTTATCCGTGCATTGCTTTCCAAACATCCATATGAAGAACCGGCTTATGACTTATATCCTCTCCACAATAGTTGGGCCCAAGTCGGATCAGGAATTGTCGGTGAATTGGAAGAACCGGAATCCGAACTCGAATTCCTGAAGCGAATAAAGAGAATATTCGAAGTCGGATGTTTGAAGCACAACAAACTTACAGGCCGCCTGATTCAGAAAGTATCCCTTTGCGGAGGGGCAGGAGCTTTCCTTATTCCCCAGGCAGTCCGTAGCGGAGCTGATGTCTTTATCACGGGTGAAATTAAATATCACGACTATTTCGGTCGTGAAACTGACATTTTGCTTGCTGAAATAGGACATTACGAAAGCGAACAATATACAAAAGAAATTTTTTATTCTATAATACGGGATTTATTTCCTAATTTTGCACTCCAATTTAGTAAGGTAAACACGAATCCCATTAAATATTTATAAGTAAAATGGCAAGAGAAGCTAAAAATGAACCGAAAGAGTTGACAGTGGAACAGAAGTTGAAAGCTTTGTACCAGCTGCAAACAACATTATCTAAGATTGACGAGATTAAACGTTGAGAGGTGAACTTCCATTGGAAGTACAAGACCTTGAAGACGAAATTGCCGGTCTGAGTACACGTATCGACAAAATCAAGTCGGAAGTAGACGAACTCAAATCAGCTATCGCCGGTAAGAGAGTGGAAATTGAAGCAGCCAAAGCTTCGGTTGAGAAATATAAATCACAGCAGGACAATGTTCGTAATAACCGCGAATATGACTTCCTGACAAAAGAGATCGAATTCCAGTCTTTGGAAATGGAACTTTGCGAAAAGAGAATTAAAGAATTTACTGCAGAAGAGCAGGAGAAATCTGAAGAAATAGAGAAAAATACCAAAGCGCTGGAAGAACGCCAGAAAGACCTCGACCAGAAGAAGAATGAACTGGATGAAATCATCGAAGAGACCAAACAGGAAGAAGAGAAGTTGAGAGACAAAGCAAAAGATCTCGAGACAAAGATAGAACCCCGCCTGCTTCAATCTTTCAAGCGCATCCGTAAAAATTCGCGTAACGGTTTAGGTATTGTATACGTACAGCGTGATGCATGTGGTGGTTGTTTCAATAAAATTCCGCCTCAGAGACAACTGGATATCCGTTCACGTAAAAAAATTATCGTTTGCGAATACTGTGGACGTATCATGATTGACCCGGAACTGGCAGGTGTAGAAATAGAACACAAAGTAGAAGAAGCACCGGTTACCACCAAAAGAGCTATCAGAAGAAAAGCTGAATAAAGCTCGATAGTCCGATTCCGGAGGACTAGTGAGACATATTATAATACTATTTAACCCATAATTTTACTATAATTCCTATTGAATTTTAGTAAAGTTATGGTTTTTGTTTATGAAATACCCATTTACTTTTTAAAGAAAACAGATTCCCTTTTGAGCGTAGCCATTCTCTTGCAGAGCGGATAAACAAATACTTCTTTTCGTTGTTATGTTTTCATTTCTAAATAACCTAAGCTTATGAAACTACGAATAGGAAGTATCACATTCTTGCTGTTTCTTTCATCCGTTGCCTTTCCACAGGCCACGAGCCGCTATCTGGACAAACCATTACCACAAGGATGGGAAGAAGATACACAAATATTTCAGCAAGTATTGCCAGTGGACGACCAATGGTGGAAAGCATTTCAGGACCCCGTTCTCGACTCACTCATCTCCGTTGCAGTCAAGCAGAATTATTCGGTACTGACTGCGATTGATCGTATCAATATGCAAAAGCCAACTTAAGAATGGAACGTGGAAATTTTTTCCCAACAATCGGGTTGAATGCCGGATGGACCCGCCAGCAAAGCAGTGGCAACACCAGTGACTTGCCACAATCGACTCAACATTATTATGATGCCTCGCTCAATATGAACTGGGAGTTAGACCTCTTTGGAAGCATACGCAATCGCGTAAAAGCCCAGAAAGAGAACTTTGCGGCCAGTAAAGAAGAATATACCGGCACAATGATATCACTTTGTGCCAGGTAGCCTCAGCATACATCAACCTGCGGGAGTTGCAACAAGAATTGGCCGTAGTGCAAAAGAACTGTGCATCCCAAGAGGCGGTATTAAAAATTACAGAAGTAAGATACAACACCGGACTCGTATCTAAACTGGATGTGGCACAGGCTAAGTCGGTGTTCTTCAGTACCAAAGCATCGATTCCTCAAATCGAATCGGGCATTAATCAATACATTACGACCCTTGCCATACTATTGGGTACTTATCCCCAGGAAGTGCGGCCAGCTCTAACCGCTCCCGGAACATTACCGGACTATATGGAACCTATCGGAGTGGGGCTTCCGGCCGATTTGTTACTTCGCCGCCCGGACATACGCAGTGCCGAACGAAGCGTCAATGCACAAGCCGCTTTAGTAGGAGCGTCTAAGTCGGACTGGTTGCCTCAGGTCTTTCTAAAAGGATCGGTTGGTTATGCAGCAAAGGACCTGAAAGACCTGACCCATCATAAAAGTATGACCTATGAAATTGCTCCGGCACTGAGTTGGACGCTTTTAAAGGAACTCAACTAGTGAATGCTACCAAATTGGCCAAAGCACAATTGGACGAAGCTATCAACCAGTTCAATCAGACAGTATTGACCGCCGTACAAGAGACAGACAACGCTATGAACGCTTACCGGAATTCTATCAAGCAAATAGTAGCTTTGCGCGAAGTGCGCAATCAGGGACAAGAGACCCTGACTCTCTCGCTGGAACTTTACAAACAAGGATTGACCCCATTCCAGAACGTACTGGATGCCCAACGCTCACTGCTCAGTTATGAAAACCAGCTGGTTCAAGCCAGAGGATATTCTCTGCTGCAACTGATAGCTATGTACCAGGCATTGGGAGGCGGATGGTCCGGAAACCTGAATAATTAACTATAAAGACTTGTCATAATGAAAAAACTAATGTATATTTTCCTCATCCTCCCTTTGATAATGAGCGGATGTAAAGGGAAAAAGAAACCGAAAGAGGAGGGATGCCTACTCCGGAAATCAGTGTGGCATATCCACTCGTACAAAACATTACCCTAACAAAAGATTATCCGGGATATCTGACTACCGAACAAACAGTAAATCTGGTAGCCAGAGTCAACGGTGCCTTGCAGTCCGCCTCTTTCACACCGGGAACTCGTGTGAAGCAGGGGCAACTCTTATTCGTAATCGAACCAACGATCTACAAAGATAATGTAACTCAAGCCGAAGCCCGACTGAAAACCGCACTTGCACAGTTGGAATATGCCCGTAACAACTATAGCCGCATGAAAGAGGCTCTAAAAAGTGATGCGGTCAGCCGTATACAAGTATTACAAGCTGAATCGAATGTAGCCGAAGCCACTGCAGCAGTCAGCAATGCCGAAGCCACTCTGAATACTGCACACACCAATCTGGGCTATTGCTATATCCGTGCCCCTTTCAACGGAACTGTCAGCCGCTCGCTTTACGATGTGGGCAGCTATATCAGCGGAGCCGCACAACCTGTCACTTTGGCTACGATCTATAAAGACGACCGCATGTACACCTATTTTAATGTTGCCGACAACCAATGGCTTTCAATGCTACTCTCTCAAAACGGTAAAGAAAAGGAACTCCCCAAAAATGTCATCGTGCGCCTGGGTGAGAACGGCACACAAAACTATCCGGCCACATTGGATTATTTATCGCCCAATGTCGACTTGAACACAGGAACACTCAACGTGCGCGCCAATCTGGATAATCCGAAAGGTATTCTGAAAAGCGGACTATACGTCAGTATCACATTGCCTTATGCTGAGGCAAAACAAGCAGTGCTTGTTCCGGAAGCTTCCATCGGTACAGATCAGTTGGGGAAATACCTATACATCGTAAACGATTCGAATATAGTACGCTACAGGCATATCGAACCGGGACAACTGGTCAATGACACATTGCGCCAGATAAAGAGCGGACTTTCACCCCAAGAACAATATGTCACCACAGCACTGATGAAAGTACGTGATGGCATGAAAGTCAAGCCCGTATCAGTCAATCACGAGTCATCAACCTCTAATCGTTAACTGCATGTTTTCAAAGTTCTTTATCAATCGACCTATATTCGCCACGGTACTGGCATTGATCATCGTGGTGGCCGGATTGGTAACATTAAATATATTGCCTGTCGCACAGTTTCCGGAGATAACTCCGCCTACAGTACAGGTATCTGCCTTCTATCCGGGGGCAAATGCTGAGACCGTAGCCCAGACTGTCGGCATTCCCATAGAACAGCAAGTAAATGGCGTAGACGGTATGCTGTATATGAGCTCTACAGCGTCCAGCTCGGGTGCCTATTCGTTGACCATTACTTTTGCTGTCGGTACAGACATAGATATGGCCACTGTACAAGTTCAAAACCGGGTAAGCGTAGCACAATCTTCGTTACCGGAACCTGTCATCGTTCAGGGAGTAACGGTACAGAAGCAATCGTCCAATATTGTGATGTTTCTCACGATGCAGGCACAAGACTCTGTATACGACGGGCTTTACCTTACGAACTACGCTCAGTTGAATCTGGTAGACCAATTGACACGTGTACCCGGCGTAGGGGCTGTCAATGTAATGGGAGCGGGCAATTACAGCATGCGCGTCTGCTCGATCCGGAAGCAATGCGCATCCGTAACCTCTCGCCGGCACAAATCTATCAGGCTATCCATCACAAAACAATAGAGGTCAGTGCCGGTTATATCGGACAGCCTATTGGCAAAAACAACAATAATGCCTATCAGTATACCTTGAATGTACAAGTCGCCTGACGTCTCCCGAAGAGTTCGGCAACATTATTATCCGAACTGAAGAAGGAGGGAAAATGCTCCGGCTAAAAGATGTGGCGCGCATCGACCTCGGCAGTTCTTCGTACAACGTAGTGTCCAAACTAAAGGGACACCCTACTGCTGCCATCGCTATCTATCAACAACCGGGTTCGAACTCGCTCGATGTCTCTAAAGGAGTCAAGGCAAAAATGCAGGAGCTTGCACAAAACTTCCCGGCCGGAGTCAGCTATAACGTGACCTTGGATACGACCGATGTCATCAATGCATCCATTGATGAAGTACTCGTTACTTTTCTGGAAACAACCTTATTGGTGGTACTCGTTATCTTCCTGTTTCTACAAAACTGGCGGGCTGTCATCATTCCATGTATCACCATTCCGGTATCACTGATCGGTACACTGGCAGTCATGGCGGCACTTGGATTTTCAATCAATACTTTAACTCTATTCGGATTGATACTTGCCGTAGCAATAGTGGTGGATGATGCGATTGTGGTAGTAGAAAATGCTTCACGTTTGCTGGAGACAGGACAGTATTCTCCCAAAGAAGCCGTCACCAAAGCAATGGGAGAAATCACAGGACCAATTGTCGGAGTGGTATTGGTATTATTGGCAGTTTTTATCCCTACCACATTAATCAGCGGCATCTCCGGACAACTTTATAAGCAATTTGCCCTAACCATTGCTGCATCTACCGTATTAAGCGGTATTAATTCGTTGACACTGACCCCGGCATTATGCGCACTGTTTCTGGAGCATAACAAGCCATCCAATTTCTTCATATACAAGGGATTCAATAAGGTATATGATAAGACACAGAATCTATATGACCGTATCGTGAAGGGATTACTCGTCCGTCCCGGCCTTGCGTTGATCTCTTATGGTATTATTACGGCAGTGGCTGTTATCCTGTTCATGAAATGGCCTTCAACCTTCGTCCCTGATGAAGATGACGGCTACTTCATAGCTGTCATCCAGTTGCCACCGGCTTCAAGTCTGGAACGCACACAGGCTGTGGGTCGGAAAGTCAATCAGATTCTGGACAGTTATCCTGAAGTAAAAGACTATATCGGTATCAGCGGATTTTCTATTATGGGAGGTGGCGAACAGTCCAACACAGGTACTTATTTCGTTGTCTTGAAAAACTGGGACCAACGGAAAGGAAAAGAGCATACTGCTGCGGCTGTGGTCGAACGTTTCAACGAGATGGCTTATGGCATCCAGGAAGCACAGATATTCGCAATGGTACCTCCGGCCATTCCCGGATTAGGAGCTTCAGGAGGGTTACAGCTACAATTGGAAGATCGCAATAACCTGGGGCCGACTGAAATGCAACGGGCTGTCGAAACCCTGATGGCTACTTATCACACTCAACCCGCTCTCGCATCCATATCCAGTATGTACCAGGCCAATGTACCACAGTATTTCCTGAATATCGACCGTGATAAAGTACAGTTTATGGGCATTCAGTTGGATAACGTATTCTCTACACTGAGTTATTATATGGGAGCGGCCTATGTCAATGACTTTGTTCAATTCGGACGTATCTATCAGGTAAAGATAGAGGCCGGAGAACAAGCTCAAAAAGTAATTGACGACGTGCTGAAACTCAGCGTCCCCAACGCCAAAGGAGATATGGTCCCATTTTCATCCTTTACCAAAGTCGAAGAGCGCTTGGGGATGGACCAGATCAGCCGTTACAACATGTACTCGACAGCATCTATCACCTGCAATGTGGCTTCGGGAAGCAGTTCGGGTGAGGGAATACAGCAAATGGAAGACCTGATTAAGGAGCAACTGGGTAACGAGTTTGGCTACGAATGGACCTCGGTAGCCTATCAGGAGACGCAAGCAGGCAACACAACCACCATCGTATTCATCATGGCATTATTGGTGGCATTCCTGGTACTGGCAGCCCAATACGAAAGCTGGACAAGCCCCTTATCAGCAATTATGGGATTGCCAATGGCTTTATTGGGAGCAATGATAGGTTGTTCTGTCATGGGGACCTGTGAGCATTTATACTCAGATCGGTATCATTTTACTGATCGCCCTTTCTGCGAAAAACGGAATCCTCATTGTTGAATTTGCACGCGACTTCCGTGCCGAAGGTAACTCTATTCGCGATGCCGCCTATGAAGCCGGACATGTCCGGCTGCGTCCGATCCTGATGACCTCTTTTGCATTCGTATTGGGAGTGATGCCTCTTCTGTTCGCCACAGGGCCGGAGCGCAAAGCCGTATCGCACTCGGCGCAGCTGTTGTTTTCGGTATGGCCCTGAACACGTTACTGGCAACGATATATATCCCGAATTTCTACGAGCTGATGCAAAAGTTCCAGGAAAACGTATTGGATCGCAAGAAAAAGAAATAGTCCTCTATTTCAAGTTCTCTATTGTAAAAAACGTCTTTTTCATTTCACAGCCTATTGTCACCGGACAGAGTTTCGGGTGTCAATAGGCTTTTTATAGTTGTCAAAAAGTCAACCAAGCATTTTCATCTTAGCGCCATACCGATACAATGAAAATTAGCTTTTGAAACAAAAGTATTGATTACAAGCCGTTTATTATACGAACAATCCATCATTACGAAGTTAACTTTAATAGTGTGTTAAGTCTCGTAATGATAAACAATTAACTTCTTGCATTTACGATATTAACTTCCTGGAAAGAGGATAATAGATGCCGGAAAGAGTCATTAACATTGTTAATTTTATAAAGCGTCATAATCTGGAATATCCGACAGAAACGAATAACTTTGAGTATCATAATCCATCCGGCAACAATAGTGTTGCATCCCATTACTGACAACCAGATAATCAACTTTCAAAACCATATTATAGCGGGTGATCTGATCAAAAACAGCCTGCGTAATCTCAATGTGGGGAGCTTTATATTCAACAATCATTCTGGCACTAAGATCGCGTTTGTATAGCACTGTGTCACATCGTTTTTTAGTCCCGTTCAGGTTCAGCAGCACTTCATTTGCCATCAAAGACGACGGATACCCTTATGAACAATAAGAAAGTGTACAAAGTGCTGACGGACCCATTCTTCAGGGTCAATGCGACATAACGACGGCGAATCACATCGAAAATAACATTTTTTCCATTTCGAGTGGCGATTTTAGTGTCAAATACTGGTAGGTTTAACGATAACATTTACTATTTTTGTAAGTTAAATAATGGCTTCCTGCTATTGGAAGCACAAATTTAATGGAATCTTATGAAAACAAAGCAAGAAATCGTAGCTAATTGGCTACCCCGTTACACCAAACGTAACCTGGAAGACTTTGGAGAGTATATCCTGTTGACTAACTTCAACAAGTATGTAGAAATATTTGCAGAGAAATTTAATGTTCCCATTTTGGGTAAAGACGCCAATATGATCTCTGCCAGTGCAGAAGGAATCACAATCATCAACTTTGGCATGGGAAGTCCCAATGCCGCCATAATTATGGATCTGCTGAGTGCCATCTCTCCAAAAGCCTGCCTGTTTCTGGGAAAATGTGGCGGAATCGATAAAAAAATAAAATAGGTGACCTGATTCTGCCAATTGCCGCTATCCGCGGTGAAGGTACCTCAAACGACTATTTCCCGCCGGAGGTTCCGTCCCTGCCGGCATTTATGCTGCAGCGTGCCGTATCATCGGCTATCCGTGACTATGCTCGCGATTATTGGACAGGAACAGTCTATACAACCAACCGCCGTATTTGGGAGCATGATGACACCTTTAAAGAGTATCTGAAAAGAACTCGTGCAATGGCAGTTGATATGGAAACGGCAACTCTGTTCAGTTGCGGTTTTGCCAATCATATCCCGACCGGAGCTTTACTACTCGTATCCGACCAGCCTATGATTCCGGAAGGAGTGAAAACTGATAAAAGCGACAACATCGTTACCAAAAACTATGTAGAGGAGCATGTAGAGATAGGCATCGCCTCGCTACGAATGATCATTGATGAAAAGAAAACTGTAAAACACCTGAAATTCGACTGGTAACGCCACACTTATATTTATATGGCCAAACAAGAACTGACTTGCGATGACATCCTCAAAGAACTGAGGGCCAAGCAATATCGTCCCATCTACTATTTGATGGGAGAAGAATCGTATTATATCGACTTAATAGCCGATTACATTACCGACAACGTACTGACGGATACTGAGAAAGAGTTTAACCTGACCGTAGTATATGGTGCAGATGTGGATGTGGCGACTGTGATTAATGCCGCTAAGCGCTACCCGATGATGTCAGAACATCAGGTAGTGATAGTAAAAGAGGCACAAGCCATCCGCAATATAGAAGAACTATCTTATTACCTGCAAAAACCGTTAAACTCAACAATATTAGTGGTTTGTCATAAACATGGCGCTCTGGACCGCAGAAAGAAGTTAGCTGCAGAAATTGAAAAAACAGGTATTCTTTTCGAATCCAAAAAGATAAAAGAAGCACAGCTGCCTGCATTTATCAGTTCATATATGAAACGTAAAGGGATAGACATGGAGCCTAAAGCTACCGCAATGTTAGCTGATTTTGTGGGTACGGATCTTAGCCGTTTGACGGGTGAACTGGAAAAACTGATCATCACATTACCCGGCGGTCAGAAACGCGTAACTCCTGAACAAATAGAGAAAAACATAGGGATAAGTAAAGACTATAATAATTTTGAATTGCGTAGTGCACTGGTCGAAAAGGATGTACTCAAGGCCAATAAAATAATAAAATACTTTGAAGAAAATCCTAAAACAAATCCGATACAAATGACGCTTTCTTTACTATTCAACTTTTACTCAAACCTAATGTTAGCCTACTATGCACCGGATAAATCAGAACAGGGAGTGGCTACCATGTTAGGGCTTAAAACCCCGTGGCAGGCCCGCGATTACCTGACGGCAATGCGGAAATACACTGGAGTGAAGACAATGCAAATTGTAGGAGAAATACGATATGCAGACGCAAAATCGAAAGGTGTAGGCAATACCTCGATAAGCGATGGAGATATTCTTCGTGAATTAGTATTCAAGATTCTTCATTAAAAACAATTTATTTCAGTATCTGCTCCCTATATCATACTTTTACCAATATCGAAGTGTGGTATGGGGAGTAAATGTATCCTCCGTAATCAAATACCTTCTTCTCTGGTGGTAACTAACCTATTTTTTTACATTCTTACTTAGCCTTTTGTTATTCTGCCTCCTTAATGCCGAACCTAATCAAAATAAGGGTCTATTTCCCATAAAATAGATTTCTCAGTAAAAGCAGTATGATACATTCCTTATCCCAAAGGCAGAAAAGGATAAAAAGAATACAACACATACTATATAATAGAAACACAATGAAGCTAACCCTTATTGAAGATACCAATAAATATTCATAGCCTTATCATGATGCTAACAGAATATCATAACCTGTATCATAATGTCATTTTCATACATAAAGTATCTATATTTTCTGGAATAGAAAAAAATCAGCCTAACAAAACGCACATATAATACTGTAGATCAATTATTTATAATAAATTAAAGCCTCTCAGAATTGAATAATTTCATTTAAACGGGCATTTATATGGAAATAATGCAATATTTTGGCATTATAGCTATATGTAAAACTATGAGTGACAAATTTTACTTGAAGAGTTCTCCAGTGACAAGAAAAAATAGATAAATATCTACTATTTGTTGCATATTTAACGATAGGATATGACAGTTGTGAAGTGTGTATGTAACACAATATACATTCACAAAAGTAATATCTTTGTTTTTATACAATAAAATCATGAATTACATTTGTGATTACAGCTTCATTACATATATACATTTACAATTGTGGATGTAATAGGAGAGTGGTTAACACTTATTTTAATACCAGCTAATGATTAAATACTCAATAAGAAAAAAAACAATATATCAATCTAATATTCAGGTAATAGTCCAAGATACAGAAACATTTGTGATATAAAGAGTATCAAGGTATATGGTAACGCATAAAAGTGATTGTTTTTCAGACATATACAAGTTTGATATAAACTAAAAATTTAATGGATATTACAATCATACACATCGATACCCAAAATATTAAGAGCAATATATCACACTCTCTTTACAAATCTAAAATATTAATATTATATTTGTAATTTGCTTTTGTGATTTTTATTTTTTACTTTTGTGCGAAGCTAAATAAATGCTTTACTTTTGTGAATCAACTAATAAGTCATACATTTGTAAATCTTCAAAGGATATGGAAATAAAAGATAGGATTAAAATTATCATGGAAAAAGAGAATATGGCTTCCGGTGCTTTCGCCGAAAGCATAGGTATTCAGCAATCCACTCTCTCTCATATTTTGAATGGGCGGAACAACCCCAGTTTGGATGTTATTATGAAAGTACATCAGAAATATAACTATGTAAAATTGGAATGGCTGTTGTATGGGCAAGGCAATATATCCGAAGAAAGCATCCAATCAGCTTCTGATTTTCAACCTTCCTTATTTGCTGAGAATGCCATAATTCCGCCCAACGGGACAGTTACTCCGGAAAATCGCAGGGAAATGCCGTTAGAAAGTCCCCAAAACACCCCGAAAGAGATTGTAAAACAAGAAATTAGATATATAGAAAAGCCTTCCAGAAAAATAACTGAAATAAGAATTTTCTTCGATGATAATACGTATGAGACATTCAGAGGAGAAAAATAAGACAGATAAATCACTGTTTGCACAATTTCCCGTATCTTTGCAGGACGAATACGAATTTACTTTCAACAATACATGAAAAAATTTATTTTAGACCTGACAGTAACTGAGAATCTCAGATTGCATACCAACTATGTGCTGCTGAAATTGACCTCTCAGACCGTCCTCCCGGATATGCTACCGGGACAGTTTGCGGAAATTCGGATAGATGGTTCACCCACCACTTTCCTGCGTCGCCCCATTTCTATTAATTATGTAGACAGACAACGCAACGAAGTATGGTTTCTGATCCAACTTGTAGGTGATGGAACAAAACGTCTTGCGCAAGTAAATCGAGGAGAGATTATCAATGTAGTACTCCCACTCGGAAATAGCTTCACAATGCCCGAAAAGCCTTCTGATAAGCTATTATTAGTGGGCGGAGGTGTAGGGACTGCCCCTATGCTCTACTTGGGTGAACAACTTGCTAAAAACGGCAGTAAACCAACATTTCTTTTGGGGGCACGCAGCAACAAAGATCTGCTCCAATTAGAAGATTTTGCCGCTTACGGAGAGGTCTATACTACAACCGAAGACGGCAGCCATGGAGAAAAGGGATATGTGACCCAACATTCCATACTGAATAAAATAAAATTCGAGCAGATTTATACATGTGGCCCGAAACCCATGATGATGGCAGTAGCCAAATATGCCAAAGGTAACGATATCAATTGCGAAGTATCATTGGAAAATACAATGGCATGTGGCATAGGAGCCTGCCTCTGTTGCGTTGAAAACACCACAGAGGGGCATTTGTGCGTTTGTAAAGAAGGTCCTGTTTTCAATATAAATAAACTATTATGGCAGATTTAAGTGTAAACATTGGTAAACTACAAATGAAGAACCCGGTAATGACAGCTTCGGGTACATTTGGATATGGTGAGGAATTTGCGGATTTTATTGATATAACGCGAATAGGCGGTATCATTGTAAAGGGTACTACTCTTCACAAACGTGAAGGTAACCCGTATCCCCGCATGGCAGAGACCCCTTCCGGTATGTTAAACGCTGTAGGACTGCAAAATAAGGGTGTAGAATATTTCTCAAATCACATTTATCCCCGTATCAAAGACATTCAGACCCACATGATTGTGAATGTTTCCGGATCAGCCATTGAAGACTATGTAAAGACTGCAGAGATCATTAATGAACTTGACAAAATTCCTGCTATCGAATTAAACATCTCTTGTCCTAATGTAAAACAAGGAGGTATGGCATTTGGGGTGACAACTAAAGGAGTATCAGAAGTTGTACAAGCAGTGCGTTCTGCTTACAAAAAGACACTTATCGTCAAGCTATCTCCCAACGTTACAGATATAGCAGAAATGGCACGGGCAGCCGAGGCCAACGGCGCCGATAGTGTATCATTAATCAATACATTGCTGGGAATGGCCATCGATGCTGAGCGCAAACGCCCCATCCTTTCAACAGTGACAGGCGGCATGTCCGGTGCAGCAGTAAAACCCATCGCACTAAGAATGGTGTGGCAAGTTGCTAAAGCAGTAAATATTCCGGTCATAGGACTAGGCGGTATCATGAATTGGAAAGATGCTGTCGAGTTCATGCTTGCAGGTGCTTCAGCCATACAGATTGGTACGGCAAATTTCATAGATCCGGCTATCACCATCAAAGTTATAGATGGTATAAACGATTACCTGGAAAGACACGGATGCAAGTCTGTTTCTGAAATTATAGGTGCACTTGAGGTATAGTCAAAAACACATCATACCCCTTCGCTGCAGTTTGACTTTAAAATGCTATCCAAATGCGGATACGCTTATCTCAGTCTGCTCACGGAACCAATCGAAGCACCCCGGACCGGAAAGTATGAGTTTGCTCAAAGACTATTCCTTTTATTAATAATATATTTCATAAAAAAGAATGCCTTTCTCCATTAGAAAGGCATTCTTTTTTATATACAACATAAGTTAATCTTCCAACAGATCCGGACGCAGTCTCCTAGTACGTTCCAACGACTGTTGGAGTTCCCATTCCTTAATCTTCGCTTCGTGCCCTGAAAGCAGAATCTCGGGTACTTTCCACCCCTTATATTCTGCCGGACGAGTATAAACAGGTGCCGCCAACAAATTATCCTGGAAAGAATCAGAAAGGGCGGACTGTTCATCAGAAATCACACCCGGAATAATTCGAACGATAGCATCCGCCATAACGGCGGCAGCCAATTCACCGCCGGTCAAAACATAATCTCCAATACTGATTTCTTTTGTGATCAAATGCTCCCGGATGCGATAATCGATACCTTTAAAATGCCCGCATAAAATGATAAGATTACCGGATAAAGACAAACTATTAGCCATTTTCTGATCAAACTGCTCTCCATCAGGTGTGGTAAATATCACTTCATCATAATCACGCTCTGCTTTCAGGGCATTAATACACCGTTCAATAGGTTCTATCTTCATCACCATACCGGCAAAACCTCCAAATGGATAGTCATCCACCCGGCGATACTTGTCTTCGGTATAATCACGTAAATTGTGAATATGAATTTCAGCGAGTCCTTTGTCCTGGGCCCGTTTCATAATAGAACAATTGAAAAAGCCCTCAATCATTTCGGGCAAAACCGTTATAATATCGATACGCATAATCTTTAATTTTTCGCAAAAGTACAAATATTTGAAGAGAAACCCGTATTTTTGCCTAAAACAATCCTAAGAATATATGACTGTAAAAGAAAAAATAGAGCAACTCCGTCTCCAACTCCATCAGCATAATTACAATTATTATGTGCTGAATGCCCCGGAAATCTCAGATAAAGAATTCGACGATTTAATGAGGGAACTTCAGGACCTGGAACAGGAACATCCGGAATATAAAGACGAAAACTCGCCTACTATGCGTGTAGGTAGCGATATCAATAAGAATTTTACCCAAGTAGCGCACAAATATCCGATGCTTTCATTGTCGAATACATATTCGGAGAATGAAGTAACCGACTTCTATGACAGAGTGCGTAAAGCTTTGAATGAAGATTTTGAGATTTGTTGCGAGATGAAGTATGATGGTACCTCTATCTCTTTAACTTACGAAAATGGTAAACTGATCCGCGCGGTAACCCGCGGTGACGGTGAAAAAGGGGACGATGTAACAGACAACGTAAAGACCATTCGGAGTATTCCTCTCGTCCTACATGGAGATAATTATCCGGAAGTTTTCGAGATTCGTGGAGAAATCTTGATGCCATGGGAAGTTTTCGAAGCATTAAACCGGGAAAAAGAGGCCCGCGAAGAACCTCTCTTTGCAAATCCGAGAAATGCCGCATCGGGAACATTGAAATTACAAAATTCCGCCATCGTGGCTTCCCGTAAGCTGGATGCCTATCTCTATTATCTGCTTGGCGATAATCTGCCGACTGACGGACATTATGAAAATCTGCAGGAAGCAGCCAAATGGGGATTTAAGATTTCCCCGTTAATGCGTAAGTGCCAGACACTACAAGAAGTCTTCGACTTTATCAACTATTGGGACGTAGAGCGCAAAAACCTGAACGTTGCTACAGACGGAATCGTACTGAAAGTAAACAGCCTCAAGCAGCAAAGGAATCTTGGGTTCACAGCCAAGTCTCCCCGCTGGGCCATTGCCTATAAATTTCAGGCTGAACGTGCACTGACCCGCTTGAACATGGTAACCTATCAGGTAGGGAGAACCGGCGCCGTAACACCGGTAGCCAATCTCGACCCGGTACAACTTTCGGGCACAGTAGTGAAACGCGCATCATTGCATAATGCGGATATCATTGAAGGACTCGATTTGCATATAGGCGATATGGTCTACGTAGAAAAGGGAGGAGAAATCATCCCCAAAATAACCGGTGTGGATACGTCGGTCCGCTTCATGATCGGTGAAAAGGTAAAATTCATCACTCACTGTCCGGAATGTGGCAGTAAGCTGATAAGATACGAAGGAGAAGCCGCCCATTATTGTCCGAATGAGACCGCCTGTCCACCACAAATCAAAGGAAAAATAGAGCACTTCATCAGCCGGAAAGCAATGAATATAGACGGATTAGGACCTGAAACCGTCGACATGTTCTACCGTTTAGGACTGATTCATGACACAGCCGACCTCTATCGACTGACGACAGATGACATCAGAGGCTTGGACCGTATGGGAGACAAATCTGCGGAAAACATCATTAAAGGAATCATGCAGAGCAAAGAGGTACCTTTTGAAAGAGTAATTTTTGCATTAGGTATTCGTTTTGTAGGCGAAACGGTAGCTAAAAAAATAGCCAAATCTTTTAAAGACATAGAAGAATTGGAAAATGCAGATCTGGAAACTCTGATCAATATCGATGAAATCGGTGAAAAAATAGCTCGGAGTATCCTTAACTACTTTGCGAATGAATCAAATCGTAAATTGGTAGGCCGATTAAAAACAGCAGGATTGCAACTATACAGACCTGAAGAAGACTTGAGCGGACATACCGATAAATTGGCCGGACAATCCATTGTCATCAGTGGAGTATTCACCCACCATTCAAGAGATGAATACAAGGATCTTATCGAAAAACACGGTGGCAAGAACGTGGGAAGCATCTCTTCTAAAACAGTTTATTCTGCCGGAGACAATATGGGACCTGCGAAATTAGAAAAAGCAAGTAAACTGGGAATTAAAATTATGAACGAAGAGGAATTTTTAAAGCTTATATCGTAACATTTTTCTGCAATAATCTTATTTTATATATTATTATTGCTGTAAAAAAAGAAAATATTCGTACTTTTGCGAGCAAAATATTTAGAGATTATTATTAATACTCATGATACAGACTAGATTGAAAGGAATGGGGGTAGCGCTGATTACTCCTTTCAAAGAGGATGAAAGCGTTGATTACGATGCGTTAATGCGACTGGTAGACTATCTGCTGCAAAATAATGCAGATTTTCTGTGTGTGCTGGGAACTACAGCCGAAACTCCGACCTTGAGTGAAGAAGAAAAAAAGAAAATCAAAAAGATGGTAATCGACCGTGTCAACGGAAGAATCCCCATCCTGCTGGGAGTCGGAAGTAACAATACACGCGCAGTTGTAGAGACACTCAAAAACGACGATTTCACCGGAGTAGATGCTATCTTATCCGTTGTCCCTTACTACAATAAACCCTCACAAGAAGGAATTTATCAGCACTATAAAGCAATTGCAAGCGCTACAGAGCTTCCCATCGTATTATATAATGTTCCGGGACGTACAGGAGTTAATATGACCGCAGAGACCACTTTGCGCATTGCTAAGGACTTTCAGAATGTTATAGCCATTAAAGAGGCTTCTGGTAATATCACCCAGATGGATGATATCATTAAAAACAAACCGGCTAACTTTGACGTTATTTCCGGAGATGACGGTATTACTTTCCCGCTGATTACATTGGGAGCCGTAGGAGTCATTTCGGTTATTGGAAACGCCTTTCCACGTGAATTCAGCAGAATGACCCGTTTGGCGCTGCAGGGCGACTTTGCCAATGCACTGACCATACACCATAAATTTACGGAACTGTTTAACCTCTTATTTGTAGACGGAAACCCAGCCGGAGTAAAATCCATGTTGAACGCTATGGGAATGATCGAGAATAAACTCCGTTTACCACTAGTACCGACACGCATCACCACATTTGAAGCGATTCGTAAAGTACTCAATGAACTGAATATAAAATGTTAACGACCAAAGTAATCCCGAGGTATCAATAATTTTTTCATCAACTTACGGAATAAAGGAGAGTGCGTCATAACTTACCACAGAATTTTGACACATTCTCCTTTATTTTCCTAATTCAGCTGAAGCGTCCCATTTAGTATATTTATATGATATTTATTTCTTTGTTGTTTCTAACTTCTCGATAAGTTCTGCCACATTACGCCCATCCATAAGAGCGTGATGACCGGAAATTGAAATTGGAAGCAGGTATGCACCATTCTCTTTTATTAATTTTCCAGTGGAAATGCGCGGTACAGAATCACCTCTGCCAAAAGAAACAGCATGTTTCATCTCTGAAAATGCGAACCAAGGCAAAGCCGAATAGCGGATAAGATCTAACCGCCCTATATTTTCGGAAAAAGACAGGCCAGTACTGTTTTTCACTCTTTCTATTTCTTTTTCAGCATTTTGTATAAATACTTCAAGGTCTGCATCGTATTCAAAAAAACCGAAACCGAATGTTCCATCTTCACGTCCTATGGTAGGTGATAAATGGATAAAATCATATTTCACTACTTGTTCGCCTTCAATGCGTAATTTAAAAGCCTCTACTTCATTTACACATTGCAGCAGAAAATGTACAGAGTACAAAAAGAAAGACTTTTTCTCATCCTTACTTTGATGGTAGGTATTCGTAAAGTCGACCAAAGTAGTGATCCCAAAGAATGGGTCGTCAAAAGCAGAAAAGAATTTAAAATGTTCTTTTCTATTCCAATTTTCTAAATCAATAAGCTGTTTCATGCAGTATATTTATTTTTTTCGTTCAGTATATGAATGCCCGATGAAAAATAGACTTTGACACAAAAGTACTCCATATCTATAAGTAATGGTGTCATTTACATAGCTTGTAATATTTCCCTCTCTCGTCTCGCCAAGGAAGATACAACAATTTCATACGATTGCTTTACCAGGTCCTTAATCATTTTATCCGGAACGTCTTTATCAAAATAGACACTAATCCAATGTTTTTTATTCATGTGATAGCCCGGTTGTACTCCTTCATATTTGTCTAGCAAATCCTCTATCTGTCCGGCATTACATTTTATATTACAGAAATCGAATGCGTCTATATTCACAAAACAGAACCATTTATCCATTACATAAAAGACGAGTAAATCTCTGTCATATTCAGATGTTGCTTTTTTAAAGGGCATCCGGTCATGCACACCTTTAAATGAAAGGCAATATTCTCTAAATTCTTCTATATTCATAGCCTATTCTTAAATCTTCTCTGCCATATATCCTTGATATTCTGTATTGCAAATATAAGGAAAGTACCGTTTGCAACGAATAGCCAACAATACTTTTTTATTGTTTTTCAATGAGATAAAGCTGTTACAGT
>ENA-OQIC01000276-OQIC01000276.1-human-gut-metagenome-genome-assembly--contig:-NODE-276-length-23158-cov-4.365638_pt1 | contig 23158 bp, 27 predicted proteins | sample MGYA00242572_ERZ504736 | MGnify/ENA primary metagenome ERZ504736 (study PRJEB26092, sample SAMD00036201) | human gut metagenome | host: Homo sapiens | study: EMG produced TPA metagenomics assembly of...
CTCTGTAATGTTCCTATAACATAAAAAAGCCCTCCGGGCAGGATTACACTGCGACAGAGAGGAATTATTTCCCCAAACACCAGTTCCTTCCTACCATGAAGAATTTATGTTTTTCTTCCATAAATAAGGAGCAGTTGTTACCATTTTTAAACACCAGCTTCGGAAAATATAATTGTTTTCTGTGCATTTGCAGGGAGTGTAGCAACTCTTAGTGCCTGGAAATCTGCGTTATTCGAAAAAATCTCACTGTCTGAGCGAAGCGAGTTTGATATTTTTCGAATGGTTTTAGCTGATTTTCAGACACTTAGAGTTCCTAGCTCCCGAAACCGCACAGAAAACAATTATATTTTCCGGAGCGTCCACATTCAAAAAAGGAGACAACAACCCATGGAAAAACAGAAATACTACATCACCACCGCCATCGCCTACACATCCGGCAAACCCCATATCGGCAACACCTATGAAGTCGTCCTTGCCGACGCCATCGCCCGCTACAAACGCCAGCAGGGCTACGACGTATTCTTCCAGACAGGAACCGACGAACATGGTCAGAAAATCGAATTAAAAGCCGAAGAAGCCGGAATCACTCCAAAAGAATTCGTAGACAACGTATCCGGTGAGATCAAAAGAATCTGGGATCTGATGAACACATCCTACGACAAATTCATCCGTACCACAGATGAAGACCACGAAAACAGGTCAAAAAATCTTCAAAAAATGTACGCAAAAGGCGACATCTACAAAGGACACTACGAAGGAATGTATTGTACACCATGCGAATCTTTCTTTACAGAATCTCAGCTTGTAGACGGCAAATGTCCGGACTGCGGCCGCCCATGTGTACCTGCAAAAGAAGAAGCATACTTCTTCAAAATGAGCAAATATGCTGACAAACTTATCGACTACATCAATACACATCCGGATTTCATCCAGCCGGAATCCCGTAAAAACGAGATGATGAACAACTTCCTTCTCCCGGGACTTCAGGATCTTTGCGTATCCAGAACTTCCTTCAAGTGGGGAATCCCGGTAGACTTTGATCCGAAACACGTAGTATATGTATGGCTTGATGCCTTACAAACTATATTACAGGAATCGGCTACGACTGCGATGGCGAAAGCACAGAACAGTTTAACAAACTCTGGCCTGCAGACCTGCATCTGATCGGTAAAGACATTATCCGTTTCCATACAATTTACTGGCCGATTTTCCTGATGTCACTGGATCTGCCGCTTCCGAAACAGGTATTCGGACATCCATGCTTCTCCAGGGTGATGGAAAGATGAGTAAATCCAAAGGAAACGTAATCTATGCAGATGAACTGGTAGACTTCTTCGGTGTAGATGCAGTCCGCTACTTCGTACTTCATGAAATGCCATTCGAGAATGATGGTGTGATCACATGGGAACTGATGGTAGAGCGTCTCAATTCTGAACTCGCTAACACCCTTGGAAACCTTGTAAACCGTACCATTTCCATGTCAAACAAATATTTCGGCGGTGTGGTAGAAAACAAAGGCGTTACAGAACCTGTAGATGATGATCTGAAGAACTTCATTCTCTCCGTACCTGCCAAAGTAAACGAAAAAATGGATAAACTCCGCGTGGCAGATGCAATGACAGAAGTATTCACAATCTTCAAACGCTGCAACAAATACATCGACGAAACAATGCCATGGGCTCTTGCTAAGGATGAAGAGAAAAAAGACCGTCTTGCAACAGTTCTCTACAATCTGGTTGAGGGAATCTGCATTGGTGCGGTTCTGCTGAAATCCTTTATGCCGGAAACAACAGAGAGAATCCTTGCCCAGTTAAATGCACAGGACAGAGAACTGGAAGACCTTAAGACCTTTGGCCTCTATCCGTCAGGAAATAAAGTAACTGAAAAACCGGAGATTCTTTTCGCCCGCCTTGACCTGAAAGAGGTACTTGCAAAGGTGGCAGAGCTTCATCCGCCGAAAGCAGAAGAACCTGCAAAAGAAGAAAAAGAAGACGTAATTGATATCGAAGCAAAACCGGAGATCACATTTGAAGATTTCGGCAAGCTTCAGTTCCAGGTTGGTAAGATCATCAAATGTGAAGAAGTAAAGAAATCAAAGAAACTTCTCTGCTCACAGGTACAGATCGGCAGCCAGGTGCGTCAGATCGTATCCGGAATCAAAGCACACTACAGTGCAGAAGAATGGTAGGTAAGAGGGTTATGGTAGTCACAAACCTGAAACCAGCCAAACTTGCCGGTGTACTCAGTGAAGGAATGATCCTCTGCGCAGAAGATGCAGACGGAAACCTTTCCCTGATGGTACCGGAAAAGGAAATGCCTGCAGGTGCAGAAATCTGCTGATCTTTGTATTACTGAGAACAAAGCGAATGGTAGCGAAAATGTGTGAAAACTTACGAATATTATCTTGACAAATACACTCTCAAAAGCTATATTAATATTTAGATAAAGGGGAGTGACTGACTCATGAGTATTCATGATGTCGTCAATTTCGGTGGGTAAAGACTCCAACCGTATCGTGATGAACAGGCGAGGCTTTTATTGTATGTTCCCGTACAATAAGAGCCTCGCTTTTTGTAAAAACTTAAACAGGGGGATTTTGATCATGTCACAGGGTTTTAATCATTTTGATGAGAACGGAAACGCAGTATGGTAGACGTTTCCGGGAAAAATATCACTTACAGAACAGCAGTTGCCACAGGTGAGATTCATGTAGGAGAAGCAATCATGGAGGCTGTGAAAGAGGGTTCTGTGAAAAAGGGAGATGTGCTTGGAGTAGCACGTGTAGCGGGGATTATGGGAGTGAAAAGGACTTCTGAGTTGATTCCCATGTGCCATCCGCTTCCGATCCAGAAATGTTCCGTAGACTATGAACTGGATGAGATAAACGGAATTATCCGCGCTTTCTGTACAGTGAAAACAGAAGGCAAGACCGGTGTGGAAATGGAGGCACTGACAGGGGTTCAGGTGACGCTTCTGACGATTTATGATATGTGTAAGGCAATTGACAAGCATATGGTAATGTCCAATATTCATCTGGTTGAAAAGACGGGTGGTAAGAGTGGAGATTTTCATTTTTGATATCCACAAATTACTTTGCGATTTGCAAAATATTTGTTGGGTAAAATGAAAGAAATGTGTATAATGGAAATACAGAATGGCAGATAACGAAAAAAATTATCTGCGACAGGGAGGTTTTATAAAATGAAAAGAGTAGCGATCATTACATCCAGTGATACGGGATATCGCGGAGAACGTGAGGATTTAAGCGGACCTGCGATCCGAGAGATTGTTGAGAAGAATGGATATGAGGTTGTGTCTGAAGATGTTCTGCCGGATGACAGAAAGATGTTGTCAGAGAGAATGGCGGAAATTGCAGACAGCGGCACAGCGGAACTGATCCTGACAACAGGCGGAACCGGTTTTTCACCCAGAGATATTACACCGGAGGCAACGGAGGATATTATTGACAGACGTGTACCGGGGATTCCGGAGGCAATGCGTGCGTACAGCATGACTATCACGAAACGCGCCATGCTCAGCCGTTCTACGGCAGGTATCCGCAAAAAAACACTGATCATCAATCTTCCGGGAAGTCCGAAAGCTGTAAAAGAGAGCCTGGAGTATATTATTGATGCGCTTGGACATGGCATTGAGATCATGACAGGGGAAGCAGGGAACTGCGCAAGATAACCGATGGCGATAACAGGGATAAGAAAGCAGAGAATATAAGCTGACGGCAATAAACGGAAGAGCAGGTACGAAAACAGTATCTGAAACTAAAACAGGAAGGTAAAAGGGATAATCTTATGGGAAAAGTAATTGCGGTTTGTACAAGTGAAAGAAAGGGAATACAGAAGACAAGTGTTCCGGAGATTAAAGTAATTGAGGATTGGGGAATCGAGGGTGATGCCCATGCCGGCAAATGGCACCGTCAGGTAAGTCTGCTCTCTTTTGACAAGATTGAAGATTTTCGCGCCAGAGGTGCAGAGGTAGAAGACGGGGCATTCGGAGAGAACCTTGTGGTTCAGGGAATCGACTTTGCCACACTTCCGATCGGCACGAAATTCCAGTGCAATGATGTAGTCCTGGAGCTGACACAGATTGGAAAAGAATGCCACAGCGGATGTGCGATCTTTAAGAAAATGGGAGAGTGCATTATGCCGAAACAGGGAGTTTTTACGAAGGTTCTCCACGGAGGTGTGATCCACCCGGGGGATGAGCTGGTAATTTTGTAACAGATTTTTTAACCGGATTATAGCAATCCTCATAAATAATGTATATTGATCCGGCTTATCAGAGCGCGAAATCCTGCGTCAGATATCCTTGACGTGTGTTGTTTACAGGGAGTGCTATAAATTAAGATTACATGAGGAGATTGGAAAAAATGATTATTGATACACATGCACACTATGATGACGAGGCCTTTGACACAGACAGGGAAGCGCTTCTTACGTCTATGTACGATGGAGGGATTGAGAAAATTGTGAATGTCTGTGCATCTGTAGGCGGTTTTCAGGATACTGTGGATCTGATGGAGAAATATCCTTTTATATATGGAGCAGTGGGAATCCATCCGGATGATGCAGATAAGATGACACAGGAGACTCTGGATGAGATTCGCAGATTATCCCATATGGACAAGATGGTGGCAATCGGTGAGATCGGGCTGGACTATTACTGGCATAAGGAAGAAGAGGAACATCAGATCCAGAAGAAAATGTTTCGCGCCCAGCTTGACATTGCCAGAGAAGAGAAGCTTCCGTTTATGATCCACAGCAGAGAAGCTGCCGAGGATACTCTGAATATCGTCAGAGAATATATGCAGGGTGGTATGTATGGCGGTATCATTCATTGTTTTTCATACAGCAGGGAGATTGCGGCAGAATATCTGAAAATGGGACTGTATCTGGGAATCGGCGGAGTTGTCACTTTTAAGAACGCAAAGAAACTGAAAGAGACGGTTCAGTATGCACCCCTGTCTCAGCTTGTTCTGGAAACAGACTGTCCCTATATGTCTCCAGAGCCAAACAGAGGTAAGAGAAATTCGTCATTAAATCTGCCTTATGTAGCACAGGCAATCGCAGAACTGAAGGGAATTACAGCAGAAGAGGTCATTGATGTAACCAGACAAAATGCAGAGAAACTGCTGGGAGTTTAACCGAATTAAGTAAGTCCCTGCGGAGGTTGTGAAAAGCAATAAGCAGTTATTCGGTATAGAGCTACGTAGCGAAGTGGATTGCTATAAAAAAGATGCCGACTGATTACAGTCAGCATCTTTTTGCTATATACAAATAGGGAATTCATCAATAATCACTGTCATATTCGTTTGAAGAATCATCGGAACTTTCATCCGAAGAGCTGTCAGAACTGTCGGAAGAGTCTTCGGTTCCGTCTGATGTGTCTGCCTGATATTCCCAGGAGTGGATGGATTCTGTATCTTCCACTACATTTCCGGTAGTTTTGTCGATCATGTTGCCCTCCCAGTCAAACTTGACGTTCAGCAGGTTTGTATTTGTGGAAGGCTTCACATTCATGGACATGATTTCCTTAAATTTAGCTTTCAGGTTATCGAGAGTAAACTCATCACCGATCACATTTCTTACACTGTGGGAAGAAGCAAGTTCTTCTGTATAATCATCCAGCATATATGGTCCGTATTCTCCGTTATCGTGATTATAATGCATGACCATAGGTTTCACTTCCGGAGAAGGATCTGGATGGTTGATTTGCCGTTCAGAGTTGATTTCTGTATGGTAAAACTTGCCATTCCTTCCAGAAGTTCCGGGAGTTCCTGCTGGGTGGAAACGAAGTTTCCGAGGGAGTAGAATATGGTGGTATTGTGTCCCTGGTCATCAGAAAGCTGTCCGTAAGGCTGAAGCACATGCGGATGACCGCCAATGATCACATCAACACCCTGCTGCATCAGAAAAGCGGCCCATTGTTTCTCGTATTCATTTGGCATGGTTTCATCTTCTGTTCCCCAGTGAGCCACAAAGATGATGCAGTCGCTGATTTCTTTGGCTTTCTGGATCATTGTGGTGATCTTATCCTTATCAAAGATATCGATCATGTACTCATATCCTTCGCCTGCACCGGAATTATTGGTGCCGTATGTATAGTCAAGAAAAGCAATCTTAATACCATTCACTTCTTTTACTTTGACAGTGTCTGCATCTTCCTGGGTGGCGTGGATGCCAAGTACAGGAATATCCGGATAATTAGTGCTCCAGAAATCCAGAGTACTTTTCAGATAGTCATATCCATAATCATCGGCGTGATTTGTGGCAGATTCCACTACATCAAACCCTGCTTTGATAATGGCATCTCCCACTTCCTGGGGAGTGGCAAAAGAAGGATAAGTGCTGACAGCATCGTGGCTTGGAGCAAAAACCGTTTCCTGGTCGATCATGGCTACGTCTGCAGCCTGGATCTGGTCCAGAACATGAGTGTAGATATGGTCATAATTCCATATACCGGAGTCATTTTCGCCGGATTCATACAGCTTGCTGTGATAAAGATTATCTCCAACAGCAATTACACTTGCAGTGGAGATGACAGGTGTTTCAGCTTTGATCTTATCCTGCTGTTCCTTGAGAGCCGCTGCTTCTGCTGCTTCTTTCTGCGGTTTACGGATCAGGGTGTAATCCATCTGATGCATCACCAGAACGAGCAGAACCAGAACAATAACAGAACACAGAAGACTGATCCGGGAGTTGATTCTCTCCCGTAAATTAAGTGGCATATTATTTTTTTCATAGAAAATTCCCTTTAACTAAAATAGTTCTTAACAGTGAGAGTGCTGAACAGTTACAGCAATCTGCAGCCTGTATTGCTGTCCTCAGTACCGTATCTCAAATTCATTGCAGACTGCATACGGAAATGAGACAGGAGCGTATGAACTGTAATCTATCTATTCATTATAACAAATTTCATGGTTCAAAGAAAGAATTAAGAGAGAAATTCTTTGAAAACCTGCCAGAAATGCTTTGTGAGACAAAGTATTTTAGTGTATAATAGGTAGCAATATAACCATAATGTACAAACATGCTACAGCAATGCTATATGGAATTGCTTAAGCAAAAAGAGGGAGGTAACCGGATGAACCATTATGAGGCAATTAATGATGTACTGGTCAATTTATTTAATGAGATTCTGGACCTGGAAGAACGGGCATTGATTACGGGAGAATATAAGAATATTTCTGTCAATGATATGCACATTATTAATGCAGTAGGTATCCGGGAACAGAAGAATATGTCAACAGTAGCCAGAGAACTGAATGTGACTGTGGGTACATTGACGATCGCTGTGAATAATCTTGTAAAGAAGGGATATATCCAGCGTATGAGAAGTCAGGAGGACCGAAGGGTTGTGCTGATCTCCCTGACAGAACAGGGGAAGAAAGCTTATTACCATCATAAAGATTTCCATGAGAAGATGGTACTGGCTGTACTTAAAGGCCTAAATGTGGAGGAGACAGAGGCACTGACGAAAGCTCTGACCAAGCTGCAGGCATTTTTCAGATCATATCAGTAGAAGGAGTAAAGATGGAATATACTGAGAAGGATTTAGTAAAGATCGCAAAAAGGGAAAATAATACGAAGAGAAACTATCTGGTAGTGGATCCGCTTCAGGGAAAGCATATTCCGGTAGTGCCATCAAAGGCACTGGATTTATTTGCTGCTCTGGCAGATACTTTCAGGGAGAAATACAAAGATGAAAAACTTTTGCTGGTGGGCTTTGCGGAGACAGCAACTGCCATAGGTGCTCAGGCAGCGATTACTGTGGGGGCAGATTATATTCAGACCACCAGAGAAGTTATTCCCGGCGTGAATTATCTGTTTTTTTCCGAGGAACACAGCCATGCCACAGAGCAGAAGCTGGTAAAAGATGATATTGACAGAGCAGCGGCGGAGACGGATCGGATCATATTTATCGAGGATGAAGTAACTACCGGAAAAACAATTCGGAATATCATCAGTATTCTTGACAGGGAATATGACGGAAAATTTAAATATTCAGTAGCATCTCTGTTAAACGGAATGAGCGAGGAGAATCTGGAACGTTATAAGAGACAGGGGATTTCTCTGTATTATCTGGTAAAAACGGATCACAGTACTTACGGAGACAGAGCAGAAACATTTAAGGGAGACGGATTTTATTATAAATGTCCGGATAAGGCCGCAGAGTATACAACGATTTATGTTAAAAACCGGATGGATGCCCGCAGACTGATTGATTCCGGGAAATATGAAGAAGCATGTGAGAATCTGTGGAGAGAAATCCGGGAGAAAACCGGAAACATGGCTGATAATATATCTGGCAAAAGAATACTGGTGATCGGCACTGAGGAGTTTATGTTCCCTGCACTTTATATCGGAAGAAAGATGGAAAAAGAGGGAGCCGAAGTAAGGTGCCATTCGACTACAAGAAGTCCCATTGCTGTGAGTCTGGAAAAAGAGTATCCCCTTCACAGCAGATATGAACTGAAAAGTTTATATGATCCGGACAGGAGAACGTTTATTTACGATATAGGAAAATATGACAAGGTATTGATTGTCACAGATTCCCCGGAAATAAAGGAGAGTCAGGAAACGCTGATAAATGCTGTCCAGATGCAGAACAAGGATATTACAGTTGTAAGGTGGTGCTGATTTGAGAAGTTCCTATTCAGAAGAAGATGTGATTTTATTATTGAAGGATATTACCGGGATGGTAGAACCTCAGCCTGCCAAAGTGCGGGAAAAACTGATTCAGTCCGGAAAACATTACAGCGAGATGCTGCCTGTTGAATATGTTCCTACAGATCAGTATATGCAGGTATATCATAATGCGCTGAAACATTATGCGAAGCCGGTTGCCAATGCAGTAGGAATGCTGGCAGATAAGATCATAGAGAATAAGGGAAAGAAAATGGTCCTGGTATCCCTTGCCAGAGCGGGAATCCCAATTGGTATCCTTGTGAAGCGATACATCAAATTCAAATATGGTATAAATGTGCCTCATTATTCCATTTCAATTATCAGAGGAAGAGGGATTGACGATAATGCCATGAAGTATCTGCTTGAAAAGTATAGACCGCAGCAGATTTTATTTGTGGACGGATGGATTGGCAAGGGTGCGATCCTGAATGAATTGAAGAAAGATATCTCTGCATATGAAGGGGTTTCTGCTGACATAGCGGTAGTGGCAGATCCGGCAAATGTTACGGAGCTTTGCGGAACACATGAAGATATCCTGATCCCAAGTTCCTGCCTGAACAGTACAGTATCCGGCCTTATCAGCCGTACTTTTCTGAGAGATGACATAATAGGCAGAGATGATTTCCATGGGGCAGTCTATTACGGAGAACTGACAGATTCTGATCTGTCATATGACTTTATTGAAACCATTGAAAAGGAATTTAATATGGAGAATACACCTGATCTGGAAAAAAGAGTGGAAAGTCAGGGTATTGATGAGGTAATAAATATAGGAAAGAATTTCGGTATTGACGATATTAATCTGATCAAACCGGGGATCGGAGAGACAACAAGAGTATTACTGAGGAGAATTCCCTGGAAGGTGCTGATCGATGAGCGATATAAGGGAAATCCTCAGTTGGAGCATATTGTCAGACTTGCCGAAGAGAAACATACACCTGTAGAATACTATCCACTTACACATTATAAATGCTGTGGAATCATTAAGAAGCTTGCGGATGCGTGAGAAGGGTAATACTTATTCTGTTATTCCGAAAACTTCTGAAAGATAAACTGTTTTCTTAGCCCAGTTCAGATGGGTTTTATATTCATTCATTCTTTCTCTGGTTTTGCTTCCTGCAACAAGGGAAGCAGAATCAGCATTCCAGTTTAAAATCGCCCGTGCGTCAAGGTAGTCATTTCGTGAAATCTGATAAGCTCTGTTTACTACAGGGATCTGTGAAGGGTGGATAACGGTTTTTCCGATGAAACCGCAAGTCTGTCCTCCCGGATTTCCTGAATCATTCCTTCTTTCCAGCTGTCACCGGCATAATATTCCCATACAGGACCGGAAATCACATAATCCATACCATATACAGTGATAATATCTGAGAAAATATCTGAAACAGGTCTGATGCTGTGAATAGATTCATTGGCATGTCTGCGAAACCCAAACATATGGCATAGATCATTTCCGCCAACACGTATATTCAATATAAGATCTTCAATTCTGGCTAAAGAATCCCTTAACAAATAGAGAATATCAATTCTGTTTCGCAAATCTATAATGGAGGGACTTTCGTAAATAGGCATCATGTAAAGCTTTTTTGCGACAAGTTCATTGACGAGGATCATCTGCTCAATATAACTTTGTGCGTTATCCGGGCTGAATTTAGGGACGATGAAACCGGTAACAATCTTAATGGATTGCCCAAGAGCTTTTGTTAATCTCTGAATCTGCTGTGGATTCCGAACCCGGATAAATATTTTGGCAGATAGAATGGCTTTTGTTCATGCTGTATGAATATCTGGCTGAGAGAAGAAATCAGTATCTGCTCGGCTTCTTCAACATGATCGTCGTTTATGGTATCTTCAAGACAGAGAGCAAGAGAAAATCTGTTCCCGAATCTTTCATTTATCAGAGAATCAGTGATGGATATTCTGTTGGCAGGACAATAGAGTAATGGACCTACACTGTAATATAAAACATTATTTTTCATAACACTCCTTCTGACATATCTACAAAAATTCCCGTAAATAGGGTACCTTATAGAAATTCAATAAAATACTGCAGGTAATCCGGTCCATCACAGTGTGAAGGACCGAGTCAGCAGCTACATCATAGCACATTTCAGGGGAATAAGCCATAGAAAGAACAGGGGAATTTTCTTGAAATATAAATAGCAATATGATACAATTTTGAGGTAGAATTTATACGAAAATTTGGAGAAAATTATGGTTCCGCATTATTTTATGAAATTACTGTAGAACTTATCATGAACAGAAATAAGATAAGCAGATATTGAAGGTGAGATACTTATATGTTGGAACACAAAAAAATTCAAAACCTCAGTGATTATTTTGTCGAACTGAACAGCAGGCGGGAGAAAGGTGTTTATTTCTACCGTATCAACGGATATTCTGAAGAAGTCGGCGAATTTATAAAGAAATATTATGATACAGCAAGAAGAACCGGAGTGGTTATCGAAGGGAAGATACCTAATCCCGATGAGGGGAATCTTGCATATTATAATGAAATAATGGGAATGGATTTTCAGATGAGTATGGATTTTATCCATGTCAGTCTGAGAAAATGGCTGCCAAGGATGAATGAGTTTCAGAGACAGAATGTGGCAGCTCCATTTATGACTCTCTGGATTCCCTGCGAAAAGCCGGGAAAACCGAGAATATGCTCAGGAACGCATATATCAAGTTCATGTGCTGGCTGTATTATAAATTTGAACGCATTGTAAATCAGCTTGGAGAGAACCATATCCCTAAAATATTATATGAAGGGCAGATAAGCAATTATGAGTTAATGCTCATATCGATTCTTTCCAATGCAGGCTGTGATGTAGTACTGCTTCAGTATGCAGGGGATCAGGGATATCTGAAAACAGATCCGGGTTCCGTTCTCTCAGACAGTTTGCAGATGGAAGGTTTGCAGCCATTTCCGCAGGGATATTGTGTGAAAAAGGTCAGAGATGAGATTCAGAATGAACTTAACAATGAGAGACTGTATGGAATCAGACCTTCGCTTACAAATTGTACAAATGCATGGATAAAGGGAAACGGCCTGGATGATATCCGCGAGAGCATTCTGTTAAGGGGAAATGACAGCCGTTTTTTTTATAACTGTTTCTGCAGGATAAACGGGGCAGAAGATAAGCTTACTTATGCAAATGAGTTATTCAGATTGCAGCAGGAACTGAGAAATTCAAAGAGAAATACAGTGATCGTAAGTAAAGAGATTCCAAGACCAACGCCGCAGGAAATTTCAGAGATAAAGAGGTCAAACTACACATCCGGAGATCAGATGCTCCTGGGACTTGCGTGTAATATACAGTATGGAGCCAATCCGGAGCTTCAGCGGATCCTGCATAAAACATTTGTGGATGTTATGCTGGCTGAATCTCAGAAGGAAGGGGAAAATCTTAACAGACTGACAAACAGGGCAGTGTATCTGCTGTGCTGGATGAGAAGATATCTGCCGAAGCTGTTCATAAACTGGAAATCACCGGAGATTGGATGCTTTATTTATCTGGGGGCTGCCGGAATGAAAACGAAGCTCTGTTTATGAGTTTCCTTGGACGGCTGCCACTGGATGTGCTGATCTTATGTCCTGATCTGAACATTAAGTGCTGTCTGGAAGATAAACTTCTGTATGAGGTCAACTATCCGGAGAGTCTGGCGATCACAGAATATCCGGAAGAGAGTTCTCAGGTAAAGATTGGAACAGCCGCTTATCATGCGGAAAGAGAACTTGATACTCTGATGTATCAGGACAGTGGGATATACAGAAATCAGCAGTATGTGAAGGCGAATGTTATCAATCTGCAGACCATGTATGAAGAGATAAAACTACTGTGGGATCAGGAATTGAAATACAGACCTAATTTCAGCACAGTTAACGGTGTGGTAAATATTCCGGTTATTTTTCAAAAATCTCAGGAGTGAAGGATGGAAGTGTTTCTCAGTACTGGGAATCAATAGCAGCACTGATCACAGAGGATACTGTTGTTGTGAAAAGTGCTCCGTACATTGAACCAACTGCCTCCGGTCCAATGAAAGCCTTTGCCGTAGAATTTTATAAAAACGGAAAGCTTCTGCGGAATAAAATAAAGAATCATCCCAGATATCCTTATCATCTTCTTCGGGAGGAAATGCAGGAATTTATACTTGACAAGCTGCAGCTTCTGATCGAGCGGAAACTGATAAAGGGTATTGGGGAAAATGGTACAGAATATACAGTGATCGCGCAGATTCTGGATCTGCCGAAGGAGATTCTGCGTCTGATCCAGAAATTTGATTTTACAAAAAGAATCCGAAACTGATATATATTAATACAGGGGAGACGATGATTTCACTTCAGGATTCGATTCTTGTAACATTCCTGAACCTGGCAGGATTTGACATTCTGTTTTTTGTCCCTACAGGCTATCAGAGTGTGGAGAACTACTTTGCAGAAAAACTGATGGAAGAGCACCAGATCGGGGAATATAAATACGATATGCAGGTTCCGGATCTGAATAACATTTCGACAAACAGTACCCGCCCCTCATGGCGGAGAAAACTTTTCAGGAGAGGTTAGTAGATTATGGGACTTGATTTCGGTAAATCATCTATGGGAAATCCTGCTCAGGCCGGTAATGGTCTTCAGGAGAAAAATGAGATTGAAGTTGTGGAGAAATATGATATTGTCGCTGACAGGCAGCAGATGAATGCTGAGCTGGTCAATTCAAAAGAAGTGGACGATATTGTCAGCACGATCGAAGTTTATAATATGGATACCATTGTATCTTTTGGTGCGAAAGCAGCAGAGGAGATTTCCAAGGCATCTGATGTGGTCCTCAACAGCATGAATATGTCGCAGCTTAATGAGACAAGCGAGATGCTTAAATCGCTGGCAAAGATCATGGATCAGTTTGACATTAATGAAATTAAGGATAATCCGGGACTTTTCGGAAAGCTTTTCGGAATTTCAGAAACAGCTGGATAAGATACTGGCCAAGTATCACACAATGGGCGAAGAAGTTGATAAGATTTATGTTCAGCTTAAAGGATATGAGTCTGAAATCAAACAGTCCAACAAAAAGCTGGATACCATGTTTAAGACCAATGTGGATTATTATCATGAACTGGTGAAATATATCCTTGCAGGAGAACAGGCATGTAAAGAGATTGAAGCCTACATTGCCCAGAGACAGCAGGATATGGAGAATACGGGAGATCAGTCTATTCAGTTTGAACTTACCAGTCTGAATCAGGCACTGATGATGCTGGAACAGAGGACACAGGATCTGAGAACAGCAGAGAATGTGGCAATGCAGTCCATTCCCATGATCAAGACTATGGAGTTCAGCAATTACAATCTGGTGAGAAAGATCAATTCTGCGTTTATCGTTACGCTTCCTGTATTTAAGCAGGCACTTGCGCAGGCAATTCTTTTGAAAAGGCAGAAGATACAGGCAGAATCTATTGCAGAACTGGATAAGAAAACAAATGAGATGCTTCTTAAGAATGCCCAGAATACAGTAGATGTATCGAAGATGACAGCTAAAATGGCATCCGGAAGTTCCATTCAGATTGAGACTCTTGAGAAGACATGGGCAACCATTACAAATGGAATCGAAGAGACAAGAAGGATCCAGGAAGATGCCAGAAAGAAACGCCAGGAGGATCAGGTTCGTCTGGAGGCAATCAAACAGGATTTTAACAAACAATACAATGTGCCACCGGTAAGAAAATAAAAACACAGAAAAAAGGGAGGATGAATGATATGCCTATTAATTTATCAAAAGGACAGAAGGTAGATTTAACAAAGAAGAATCCGGGACTTAAGAAGATCATGGCAGGACTTGGATGGGATGTAAACGCTTTTGATTCAGGTTCGGATTTTGACCTGGATGCAGCAGCATTTATGCTTGGTGCCAACGGAAAATGCCTACAGAGAAAGAATTCATTTTCTATGGCAATCTGAAGCATGCCAGTGAATCAGTCATCCACATGGGAGATAACCTTACCGGTGAGGGTGAAGGTGATGATGAGCAGATCATGATCGATCTGTCAAAGGTTCCGGCGAATATTGAGAGAATTGCGTTTACAGTTACCATTTATGATGCAGAAGCAAGACGTCAGAACTTCGGACAGGTTTCAAACTCTTATATCCGTCTGGTAGATGAATCCAATGAGATGGAACTGATCCATTATGATCTTGGGGAGGACTTCTCCATTGAAACAGCAGTAGTTGTAGGAGAACTTTACAGACATAACGGAGAGTGGAAGTTTAATGCCATCGGAAGCGGATTCCAAGGTGGACTTGCAGCACTCTGCGGTCATTATGGTATTGAAGTAGCGTAATGTAAGAGACAGTCGGCTGTTTGGTAAAAATACTAAACAGTTATCAGGTATGGAGCTGTATAGCGAAGCGGATAAGACAATATGGGAGGAAAAATATATGCCAGTTAGTTTAAAAAAAGGACAGAAGGTCAGTCTTACAAAAGGTAACCCGGGACTTAAGAATGTAGTTGTAGGTATCGGATGGGATATCAATGCTTTTGATACAGGCGGAGATTTCGATCTGGATGCAGCAGCGTTCTGTCTGACAGATTCCGGAAGGGTTTCTGATTCGAACGATTTTGTATTCTATGGAAATCTTGTACATCCGTCCGGAGCAGTCCAGCATATGGGAGACAACCTTACAGGTGCCGGAGACGGAGATGATGAGCAGATTAAGATCGATCTGTCAAAGATTCCTGCCAATATCACAAAGATTGCATTTACAGTTACCATCTATGATGCAGAGGCAAGACGCCAGAATTTCGGACAGGTTTCTAATGCCTTTGTGAGAATCTTCAATGAAGTGACAGGAGAAGAAATCCTCAGATATGATCTTGGAGAAGATTTCTCTATTGAAACAGCAGTTGTATTTGGTGAACTGTACAAGAATGGTGACGAATGGAAATTTAATGCCATTGGAAGCGGTTATCAGGGTGGTCTGGCTGCTTTGTGCAACAGTTATGGTGTAGACGTAGAATAGTGCCGGAGGGCAACAGGAGGGACGAAAATGTCAGTAAGCTTACAGAAAGGACAGAAGGTAAATCTGTCAAAGGAGCATGCAGGATTAGCAAAGGTGATCGTGGGACTTGGCTGGGATGAGGCGAAGATCCGGCGGTGGTGGATTGTTTGGTGCATTATTTGGTTCTTCATCACATCAGGCAATCGACTGCGATGCTTCTGCAATCATGTTGAAAAATGGTAAATTTACAGATAAAACAGACCTGGTATATTTCGGCAACCTGAAACATAAATCCGGGACAGTCAATCATATGGGAGACAATCTTACAGGAGCAGGCGAGGGAGATGATGAGCAGATCGTTATTGATCTGTCAAGAGTTCCGGCTGAATATGATAAGATTGTCATTGTTGTCAATATCTATCAGGCAGTAAAGAGAAAACAGCATTTTGGAATGATCCAGAATGCATTTATCCGTCTGGTTGATGCCAGAAACAATAAAGAAATGTGCAAATATAATTTAACTGAGAATTATTCAGGTATGACTGCGATGATTTTTGGGGAAATATACAGGTATAACGGTGAATGGAAATTCAACGCCGTAGGAAATGGCACAACAGATCCCGGACTTGGGGAACTCTGCCAGAGATTTGTGTGAAAATAAAAAGAGGAGCTGTTATGGTTCCTCTTTTTATATAAAATCCGGTAACTGTCTGTCCATGATTGAACAGTTGCAAAACCCGAAAGAGGAGGTTAATTATTATGAATGAAATAAACAAAGAGGAGCGAATGCAGGGCCTGTCCGGACAGCAGGTCAGCGAGAGCAAGGCGAAGTACGGCACCAATGAGCTGGCGAAGAAAGAGACTGAATCACTCTGGTCCATGTTCATCGGCGCATTTGATGACATCTGGATCAAGGTATTATGTGCGGCTCTGGCTCTTAAAGTTATCCTGGCTGTGCTGGGAATCTTTGTCCCTGCATTATCCGGCGGAAATGATGTTGTGGAGATCATCAGTATTGTGATCGCAATCGCACTTGCTACCGGTTTCAGTACCCTGTCAGAGTACAGAAATACTTCAAGAAGTGAGGCGCTTCAGGAAGAATACAGCAAGACTTATGCCAAAGTTGTAAGAGACGGAAAGCTGGTCAATATTCTTACCAGTGAAATCGTTAAAGGTGATACGATCCTTATCCAGGCAGGAGATAAGGTTCCGGCAGATGGTCTGTTATTTGAAGGTAAGATCAAAGTATCTCAGGCGGCATTAAACGGTGAATCAAGAGATGAGAACAAAGCAGCAGTAACCAATATGGACGAGGCAGAATCTACGGATTACTCCTCACATGGAAAAGTCTTTATGGGTTCTGTTGTGACTTCAGGCGAAGGTTACATGATCGCAACTGTTATCGGAGACAGTTCTGAATTAGGAAAGATAAACAAAGCTCTGACAGATACCTCCGAGGAAGATGAGCGAAAAGATACTTCCAGCCTGAAGCTGGAGGGTGTGGCAGCAGGTATCGGTAAACTGGGTGTGTCAGCTGCAGCGATCGCAGGTATCCTTCATGTTGTCCTGACTCTGATCAGGGCAGATCAGGCAATCACTGTTGTTTCCGTTCTCCTTGTAATAGCAGAAGCAGTTATGCTTATGGCTTCTATCGTGATCATGGCAGTTCCGGAGGGACTCCCGATGATGAACAGTCTGGTTCAGTCAATGAATACAGAGTCCATGTATAAAAAGAATATCCTTGTCAGTCACAAGGCGGCATTTTCAGATTCTGCTTATATGAACGTGCTGTTCAGTGATAAACCGGAACGATCACACAGGGTAACCTGTCACTGGTAGAATTTATCACAGGTAACGGTGAGATTGTTGATTCCATCCAGAGCAGGGAGTTTATAGAAGCTATCACTCTGAATAACCTTGCAAAGATTTCCTCAGAAGGAAAGGCAATCGGAAGTAACAACATGGACAGAGCACTGCTCTCTTATGCCATTGATCATGGTTATAATGATTATGACAATGATCCGGAGAAGGTAGAAGAGATCAGCGGATTTGATTCCGAGAAGAAATGTGCCACTGTAAAACTGAAAAACGGACTTGTTTACTGGAAGGGTGCTACAGAGAATATCATTGATAAAGTAACACATTACATGCTTCCGGACGGGGAAGAAAGAGAGTTTACAAAGGCAGATAAAGATAAAGTAGAAGAACAGATGCATGCACAGGCAAAGAGAACCATGAAGCTTCTCTCTGTAGCGAAAATCAGCGATGGAAAGACTGTTCTTATGGCAGTTCTGTGTCTGCGTGATAATGTCAGAACAGATGCGGTTGAGACTGTTCAGATTCTCAATGATGCAGGAATCCAGGTAGTTATGGTTACCGGTGATGCAGAGGAAACTGCAGTAGCCATTGCAAAAGAGGCAGGTATTCTTGCAGATGAGAAGAAGGATGTGGTTCTTACCCATGAAGAAATGGAGAAATTATCAGATGAAGAGCTGAAGAAGTTCTCCCGAACCTGAGAGTGGTAAGCCGCGCGAAACCGCTTGATAAGAAAAGACTGGTATCTCTTTCACAGCAGATTGATAATGTCTGTGGTATGACTGGTGACGGTGTGAACGATGCTCCCGCATTAAAACAGGCAGACATTGGTTTTGCAATGGGAGATGGTACAGCAGTTGCACAGGAGGCAGGAGATGTTGTTATCCTTAATAACAGTCTGACTTCCATTAAAGACTGTGTGCTTAACAGCAGGACTATGGCGAAATCTGTTGGAAAATTCCTCATTTTCCAGCTTACTGTAAATATCAGTACTCTGTTAATGAATATCATTGCACCGATCCTGGGATGGACAGAGCCGTTTTCCATTGTCCAGATCCTTTGGATCAACCTGATCATGGATACACTGGCTGCCATGGCGTTTGGTGGAGAACCTATTCTTGACAGATATATGAAAGATCAGCCGGCAAAGAGAACAGATAATATTCTGACTCCGTACATCAAGTCAGCGATCGGAGTAAGTGCAATATTTATTACCCTTGGTTCTATCCTGATACTTGAGAATATCGGCGGCATTACCAGTTGGGTAATCCCTGCGGGCTGTGCAGATCCGGAGCTTTATGAGAAAACATTTATGTTTGCGTTCTTCATTTATGCGATTATCTTTAACAGTCTGAATACCAGATCTGAGAAGTTTAATCTATTTGAGCATATCGGGGAGAATAAGAACTTCGTACTGGTAATGGGAGCAATCTTTGTTCTTCAGACCATTATCATTGAAATCGGCGGAAAAGTATTTAACACAACTCTGCTTGAGCCAAAGGCATTACTGGTATCCATGGTACTTGCAGTACTTATTATACCGGTGGATCTTATCAGAAAAGCAATCATGAGCAGGTAAACAATACGTATGAAATAATAATTATGGGGCTGTCGCAGGTAATAACAGTGCGGCAGTCCCATTTTTGGAGGAAGCGAATGAATGGCATTTTATGCGCGGACATGGACAATACCATAATAGATTCGTATAAGCGCAATATCGGTGAAAATAAATTAAATGTTGAGTTATATAATGGAAGAGAAATCTCGTTTATTTCTGAAAAAACGCATGATCTGTTGAAAAAAGTAAGTGAGAAGATGACTATCATACCAACATCCACAAGGACGGAAGAACAGTATAAACGTATTGATCTGGATATAGGAATCGTACCCTATGCCCTTGTCTGTAATGGAGGAGTACTGCTGGTAAATGGTAAGCGCGACAGAGAGTGGTATCTGGAGTCGCTGCAAATGATCCGGAACAGCAGACCGGAAATGGAAAAAGCGCAGCAGATTCTTGCCGGGGATTCCAGACGAAGTTTGAGCTGAGATTTCTAGATGAGCTTTTTATTTTACAAAATGTGAAAAGCCAGAGGAAGTGGTTGAAGATCTGCAGGCAAAACTGACTACGAAGCTGGTGGACGTATTTCATAATGGAGAGAAGGTATATGTTGTTCCTGTAAATCTGAGTAAGGGAATGGCTGTGAGAAGACTTCGAAAGAGGTTGCAGCCTGCATATATCATAGCAGCCGGAGACAGCGAATTCGATGTTTCCATGGTGGAAGAAAGCGACCTGGGATTAGTTCCGGCCGGATTTAAAGAGATTTACGGTAATGGTAGCGACAGATTCAAAGAGACAGTGATGGAAATGGAGGCAGGAAGACTGTTTTCGGAAACATTACTTGAGAAATGTTTGGTTTTATATTTTAAAGAGCCGGACTGACTGCAATTCTATAAAATATTGCAGTCAGTCCGGCTCTTTGTTATATCAGGCTGTTAATCCATACTGACGCGGATTCCGCTCTGACGTTCAGATGGCTGAATGATAACCGTAACATTATCTCCTCCATGCCACTCAAACTGATAAGACTCTCCGGAAGTCTGGCCGATGAAAGTTTTCCAGTAATTCGTTTATTTCATGTATTTTTCCAGAACCGGAAACTGTACAGGTCCGATGTCCAGAATCCGGCGGTGAAATTCTTTCAGGTCGAAATCATCTCCAAGTCTTTTCTGACAGACTGTTTTCAAGTCAAGGAAATTCAGATATCCCCAATAGTATTTCAGATAGTTACCGGGCGTTTCCACAATATACTGATAGATTTCGGCAGCAGTGGAAGCATTGTTGATGCCAAATGCTTTCAGAAAGACAGCAGTGCGGGCTGCATCCCAGCCCCTGTAATGAATGCCGATATCGATCAGGGAGTAAATGCACAGATTCATACTCCTGTTTAACCAGGCAAGCCGGACGGCATTTTTGGCGGAATCCGGATCATTCATAAGGGAGGCGGCATATTCATAGCCGTATGATTCCACGTAGGTTGCCCAGCCTTCCACGTAGCCGGAGGAGGTGACCAGATATCTGATGTCAGAGGGATTGTTTTCAGCAAAAGAAACTGTCTGATAAAGGTGACCGGGAAATCCTTCATGTGCCAGTGTGCCGAAAAGCTCCAGAGAAGAGGTACGTCCGGAATCGTTGATATAGATTACGTTGGGGGTTCGGGTATCCACAGGCGGTGTGAGGTAAAAAGCAGGACTTAAAAATTTTTCATGGAAGGATGAACGGTGCGGAGTTCGTAAGTGGCATCTTTCAGTTCCGGGAAATCTTTTTCATCAATTCCGGAAGCTTCTCCAGCATCTGAGTCGGTGTCAGCGTAAGTTCACCGGAACATTGATTCAGCCTGTCGATCAGGGAGGAATTCTGTTTCAGCAGGGAAGATATCTCCCGATAGTCGGACAAAAGCTGAGCTGACAGCCTTTTTTCAATTTGTCCGACAGGTACATAGGTTCCTGTCTGGCTTTGCAGCAGGTAGAGGTAATATTCACGCCCACCCTCAAAAAATGCCAGGCCCCGGCTGCTTTTGCCTGTACCGCGAAGACTTTCCAGACTGTCTGCCAGTTCCTGATAAGCAGGGATCACTTCGGTTAAGATCAGTTTATGATGATATGTACAGAGTTTTTTCTGATCTTCGCTGCTAAATGCAGGGTTGGAGAAAGCTTTCAGTTTCTGCGCAAAAATATCATCCATGTAGTTGGAATCAGGATTCGCGACAAAAGACTGACATTGTTTCAGGATACGGTCCAGAGTTGTGTCGCTCATGAAAAGCCCTGACTGGGATTTCTGCTTTTCCAGTTTTATAATACTTTGAAAATATGGCCTGACGGTACTCAGAAGTTTAAGATAATCAGAGATATCTTCTTTTGTCCGGAAAGTATATTCCGCCAGAAGAATGGGAAGTTGTGCCTGTACACCCAGGCCTGGTCCCAGCGGCTCATCCAGGGCGCTGTTTTTTCCAAGGGAGGCTCTGGTGTGAAAATAGAGAAGAAGCATATCACAGGTAAGCCGGTTTTCTTCGGAGAGTCTGGAATAGGCAAAGGATTTCAGCTCTTTCTCATATTCCTGACAGAGACTGGTGGTCTTAGCCGGGTCAGAAAGTGCAGTTCCAAGAGTTGCCTCGGGCTTTCTGATACCTTTTTTTCAGGGTGTGCAAGAGTGTAGTGAAGGGTGAGGGTATTGCTGCATACTTCGGACCGGAATAATTTTTCCGTGAAGGTCTGAAAACGGGAGTTTTCAGAAACAAAGTGGTCGGAGAGAACACCCATGCTGATGCCAATGGCAAAGACCAGACACAGGCTGAGGATTCTTTTAGGGATATTTTTATAAATACGCATATCCACCTCGGAATCTGCTTTTTACTATCTTATTGAAGGAAAGCATGAAGTATGCTTTCAGTAACATAACATCCTTTCAAATGCTCGTCACACTTTTTTCATTTGACAAAATTGGGATGCTATGTTAACATACACAAATGCGTAACAAAATGTAATAAAAATGTAATAATTTTACAGCGATGTATAACAGGAGTTGATTAGTAAAATGAATAATAAAATAAAGACAATTTTGATGGCAGCAATTATGAGCTCTGTGTTTCTGACACAGGGGGTATGTGTAAGCGCAGCACAGTTTGATGATGGCGCATCAGCATTTTCTGATGGAACAGGAAGTGTAAGTGCTCTGGCAAGTACACTGGCGAAGCAGACAGAGGAACAGACACAGGAGTTTGTTGCGAAAGAAGAGGAAGCAGCTCAGATTCGTGAAGAACGAAGAGTAGAGAAAGCGGAAAAGGCTTCTGAGAAGGCAGAGCAGGAAAAAACAGCCGCGCTGGAGAGTATTCAGCAGACAGTTGAGGATACAAAGAAAAAAATTGCCGAAGAAGCAGAAGCGAAACGTCTGGCAAAGAGACAGGAAGTGGTAAACTTTGCGCTGCAGTTTGAAGGAAATCCTTATGTTTATGGCGGAACAAGTCTTACAAACGGTGCAGACTGCTCAGGATTTGTAATGTCTGTATTTGCCAATTTCGGTTACAGTCTTCCACGTGTGGCTGCAGCGCAGTGTGAGGCCTCCACAAAGAAAGATATCAGCCAGCTTGAGCCGGGAGATCTGGTATTCTACGGAAGCGGATATATTGATCATGTGGCACTTTATATCGGAGATGGAAAGATTATCCATGCCAGCAATGCTGCTACAGGAATCAAGATTTCCGATTATGATTATGAGAAGCCGGCAGCTGTAGGTACGTTCATGGAATAGCTGTAACGCCTAAAATTATATGATTCGACAAATTGCACAAAGAATGTCGAGAGGTGGGAAAAGTGGATAAAGTCATACACACTCTATCCACATACCCGGTTATTGAAAAATCCCGTAAATTAAAGTTATACACAAAGTTATCCACATTATCCACATTTTATGTATGTGGAATACTCGATTTACATAAGGAAAAAAGAAACAAATGTTTTGTGTAAAATGATAAATCGACATTTTTGGACGAAAAAATCCACAAATCTATTGACTTTTTTATATTCTAAAAAACATATAATATTGTACAAAAAAGACAAAATATAACAATATATAATATAAATAATCAGA
>ENA-OQIC01000278-OQIC01000278.1-human-gut-metagenome-genome-assembly--contig:-NODE-278-length-23045-cov-3.722314_pt1 | contig 23045 bp, 16 predicted proteins | sample MGYA00242572_ERZ504736 | MGnify/ENA primary metagenome ERZ504736 (study PRJEB26092, sample SAMD00036201) | human gut metagenome | host: Homo sapiens | study: EMG produced TPA metagenomics assembly of...
TTCAATGACTACGGATTCAGCGATCACACAGGAGGCAGATGATGATTCCTTTAGTGATGGATTGGGAACACCGGATTTTGCGGATGAGCAGGAGAATGTACAGGCGGCTCAGGATGAGGGTACACAAAGTGCGAAAGAACCGCCGGAGGTGATAGCAGAATATGAAAGTGGTTCTTTTGCGAATGTTTGTAAACTAAAAACTTCTCTTAACTCAAGGTATGTTGAGCAAATTACAGGAATATCTATTAATGGAACAGAGTGGAATGAAGTAACTTATTCGTGGGATCTTACAGGAACAACATATATTAAAAAAGACTCAGACGGTTATGTTGGACTATCTCCAGATAGACTTGAAGTGGGTAATGAGATTGTAATCACCAGTACCGGATACAAGGATCTTACTTTAAAGGTAACAGGAACCGGAAAACACTGGAACGTTGAAAAAGTAACTTCACAGTCTGAACCTGAACAGACCAAAGATGCGCCAACATTTGCGGGAGATCAAGTGGAAATTTCAGGTACAGACTACAAGATCATTAAACCAGCTGATGAAAATAATGTTTCTGATTATATCAGTAAAATCAAAGAAATATCTGTAGATGGGACAGTATGGGATAAAACAGATTATGCAATAGCATTATATGGCAGAAAAGCATATTGTCCAGACAGCAGTAATAATCGTGTTGTATTTGATTCAACTGTACTTCATACTGGAAATGTCATTACAATAAAAAGTGATGGATATAAAGAACTTTATCTTAAGGTAACTGCAGAAGGAAATGACTTCAAAGTTGTTACAGCTGATTCTGGTGAAACTAATATTAACGGTGCATCTAACGGAGTGAACACTCTTCATGTCAGATTAAAAGGATACTTCGAAAGCGCTGTTACAGGGCAGCAGAAATACGATGCAGTTTCAGGGGCATCCACTTCTGTTTCATCCAACAAAAACAGTAATGTAGTTGTGGAAGCAGCTGATCTTCCGGATGGGCAGGAACCTGTTGAAGCTGACTGGAAGGAGTTAAAAGAAACAGGTGTAAAAATTGACACAAAGAATACAAAGGTAAACATTGACAGTGAAAGTGGGATGGCAGGGATGTATTCCACATATGACAGTTCTCTGTCTCTCAGCGGAACTCCTGCTAAAATCGGTACATATCCTGTCAATGTTACAGTAACTGATGAATCAGGGCGTACAGTAACAAGTAATGAGCTTACTTTCAAGGTTTACAGTACTAAGGAAAAACTGGCAGATCATCTGAAGCTTGAAAATGCAACCAAGACTGCAGATGGAAAATACATGTATGATATGGATCCATGGGTAATTCCTGATTTTAATGATACAGATGATATTGTAACAGTCCCGGCAGAGATTAAAGCCTGGTATGGCTCTCACACCAGCGTACATATGGAGAACTGGGATATGCTGTTTCAGAGGGAGAAGCTACAACCCAGACATTGATCATACCGGCTGGATGTGATCTTACAATGGTCAATATGAAGGTTCTCAGCAGTGTGAAGATAAAAGTAGAAAATGGCGGAACATTGAATCTGAGAGATTCTTCCATATATGGACAGATTGAAGTAGAAAATGGTGGAACAATATCTGTCAATCACGATGATTATAGCGGAAAATTCCTGACAGGTACTTCCATTAATGGACAGCTGATTCTGAATGATGGAGCGACCATAAGGAATTCCATGATCTACTCCAACACTAATTTCCTTCCCAATGGAACACAGGCACGTCACAATACATCACCTGTTGTTGTGATAAGCGGAAATGTAAAGGTAGAAGGAAAAGTATATATCAAAGGTGATGAAGCTGCCACAGGAACAGATCCTGCCACAGGAAAAAGCTACAGCGGACAGCCAGCCTTGAAAGTCAGCAGCGGAACACTTACTATTGGCGAGGGCAGCCAGCTTGCAGCATACGGCGGAGGAAACATAGCAACTACTTCAGTTGGCGGTGCAGCGGTGATTCTTGACAACGGAACGATTTCCGGAGCAGGAACGTTGATTGCTGTTGCAGGACGAGGAGATGGTGATAACGGTGGCAATGCAGTTGAGGGCACCGGAAATGTAGAAATAGCAAAAGCATATCTGGAGGGAGGTTCTACTTCCGTTATGAACAAAAATGCGGAACCAGGTAAAGCATATACTGAATCTGTCACTATATCTCATTCTACAAAAGGAACAGCGGTAAATGGTAAAAAAATAACTTCCAACAGTGAATCTGCTCCGGATACATATTGGAGTGACATTACAGAAACACCGGATAATAAAATTCAGAACTGTACTATATCAGATACCACAATCATACAGACAGTAAATCCAACACCATCAGTAAATCCAACACCGTCAGTAAATCCAACACCGTCGGTAAACCCGTCACCGTCGGTAAATCCGTCACCGTCGGTAAATCCATCACCATCGGTGAATCCAACAGTAACGCCGGTACCAACTGTCGCTCCGATACCGGATACTTACCCGGAGGGAACTGAGAAAGATAAAAATGGAAATCTTGTTACACCGGAAGGAATCGTGATCAGCTCAGACGGAACTGTAACACTTCCGGATGGCACGGAGCTGACACCTGATGCAGATGGTAAAAAGCCAACTGTAAATAAGGATGAAACTGTAACCGATACCAAAGGAAATACCTACAGTACAGACGGAAGTATCACAGATTCAGACGGAAATTATACCAGACCTGCAAAAGCAGTTATAAAGAATGTATCTGTTTCCAAAAACTCCGTAAAAATGGTGCTGAATGAAGAGTGTAAGGGTGCTCTGAAATATGATTATGTGATCGGTACCTCTGAGGATATGCTCAAAACAGGACAGTATACAAAGGTCCTGAAAAATCAGGAAGAACTGAAGTCTGCGTTTGCATATATGGATAAGGGAACCTGGTATGTGGCGTGCCACGCATGGTTTAAAGGTGAAGATGGCAAAAAAGTATTTGGACAGTGGTCTGAAATCCATCAAGTAGATGTAAGTACCATTACGCCACAGACACCTGTGATCAGTAAAGTAACTGTGAAAGGTTCCACAGTGACAGTAAAATATACGAAGAGCAAAAACTCTCAGGGATATGATGTGGTTCTCAGTGACACCCTTACCAGAACTAACGGACAGAAACGCCCTGCTGTTTCAGGAGAGAATTATTACGTAAAGAAGATAAAAGGAAATACAGTAACTGTTACATTTAAGAATGTTAAATCAGGCACTTATTATATTGGTTTACATGCATGGAACCGTACTTCTGAGGATAATTCAAAAACATTCAGCGAATGGTCAAATGTCAGAAAAGTTAAAATGAAATAAAAAATTGTGAATAATGGTTGAGTAAATCAGAGGGGATACCGGCAATGCATATTATACATTGCAGTATCCCCTCTGATTTGTCAGGAATGTTGCAGAGATTTCGCTTTTAAGAAAAAAGATACCAGTTTTACTAACAGTTTATGTGGAAAACTGGAAAGAACCATACGGAATAAAAAGTGTGTATTGGAACCGTTACTGTTCAGGGTTCACTGGACAGTAACTTTCCATGTTTATAGATTCGATTTTATTATAGGCGGTATGAAAGAGGGTATGTTGGAAATGGCGAATGGGCATTTTTTCCGCGGGATTAGAAAAATAAACAGCAGGTCCTCACCCACTGCTTATTGCTTTTCGCAATCTCCACAGGGGAGTTACTTGATTCGGTTAAAATATATGTAAATTTTCCACCAAAATACTATTGACGTAAGAAAAACCACATGGTATTTTATTTTTGGAAAAAATGAACATTATTTTAAAGGCAAACCTGTTGAAAGGCAGGGACGCAAAGCCAGAAGGGACTAAAGTCAGAAAGTTTGACCATGTCAGCCGGTTGCCACTGTTTCCATATCATCATAATATATGGAAAAGATATTTGAACAGAAGAGATTCCGATACCTTTTATACTATATAGATGTGTGATTAAAAAAATATAGTAGGGACACTGGCAGATTTTGGCAGGTGTCCTTTTTGTATGCAAAAATGGGTAACAAAACTAGTGTACCAACAAGTTGATTTCTAGAACAATCTTGCGTCTAAATTTCTTATTTCCGCGTTGTCGTCGGTCGCCGTAGCCACCGCTACGCCTCCTTCCTCCGCCTTGAAATAAAAAAATTTATCCTGCAAGATTGTTTCAAGAATCAACTTGTCGGCACACTAGTACAGCGAATATTAATATAGCAGAAACTTAATTTTCGCTGTACTGTAAGCGTGAAATAAGTCAGAGGAAGATGAAAAACACAGGAACATAACAGAAAGGAAATCACGTGGAGAACAAGAAAGTAATTCAGGTGAAAGATCTCACCAAAATGTATAAATTATATGATAAGCCTTCGGACAGACTGAAAGAAGCGCTGGGGCTTACCAGAAAGAAACTTTATAAAGAGCATTATGCACTTCATGATGTAAATTTTGATATTTATGAAGGAGAATGCGTGGGAATTATCGGAACCAACGGTTCCGGTAAATCCACGATCTTAAAGATCATCACCGGTGTCCTGACTCCCACAGCAGGGGAAGTAAAGGTAGACGGACGAATTTCCGCACTGCTGGAACTGGGAGCCGGATTTAACATGGAATATTCAGGTCTTGAGAATGTATACCTGAATGGAACCATGATCGGTTTTTCAAAAGAAGAGATTGATGCCAGACTGAATGATATTCTGGAATTTGCGGACATTGGAGACTTTATCCACCAGCCTGTAAAGACTTATTCCAGCGGTATGTTCGTGCGTCTGGCTTTTGCTGTTGCGATCAATATTGATCCGGAGATCCTGGTGGTAGATGAGGCGTTGTCTGTGGGCGACGTGTTCTTTCAGGCAAAATGTTATCACAAGTTTGAGGAATTTAAGAAACAGGGAAAGACGATCCTGTTTGTAAGTCATGATCTTGGAAGCGTTTCCAAGTATTGTGACAGAGTTATTCTTCTGAACAAAGGGGTAAAGATGGATGAAGGTTCACCAAAGCAGATGGTTGACCTGTACAAACAGCTTCTGGTAGGACAGAATCCTGTAAAACAGAATGAATCTGACGGTACAGAGCAGATTGTGGCAGAGGACAGTGAAGGACTGGGAGATTTTCAGGTAAATCCCAATATGCTGGAATATGGAAGCCGTATTGCTGAGATCACAGATTTCAGAGTCATTGATGATAAAGGAAGATGTTCCAATACTGTTGAAAAGGGAAGCTGCTTCAAAATTCGTATGAAAGTCCGGTTTAATGAAGAGATTCAGGAGCCGATCATGGCATACACATTTAAAAATATTCAGGGTACGGAAATCACAGGTACCAATACCATGTATGAAAATGCAAAGATAGAACACTCCGGAAAAGGGGATATATGTACTGTAACATTTACACAGAACATGAACCTTCAGGGCGGTGAGTATCTCCTGTCATTTGGATGTACAGGGTATAAAAACGGAGATTTTACGGTATTCCACAGACTTTATGACGCATGTAACATAACAGTTATTTCCAGTAAAAATACAGTTGGATTCTATGATATGGATTCAAAGGTGGAAGTACGGTGCGAAGAACAGATCTGAGAAAGTTATGATGACAAATATCAGTGCGAAAAAATAATCAGCGCGAGGACTATATATGGAAGAAAAAATCGGGAAAGTAATTCTGGATACCACGTGCTATCCGGGAAAAGATCTATACAGTGATGGTGCGATAGAGGATGAAATGCTTGCAATTTCCAGAGATTTTGCACCGGAAGAATTTAACAGAGTGATCAGTGAGAGAAAGAGCTGGCCAATTCTTTACCATTTTTCTCATATCAGGGAGAATATTCTGAGCTGGATTCCCTTTACAGGAGAAGAGAAGGTTCTGGAGATTGGTTCCGGATGTGGTGCTGTGACAGGAGCTCTCTGTGAAAGGGCGAAGGAAGTTACCTGCATCGAGCTTTCTATGAAAAGAAGTAAGATCAATGCATACAGACATCAGGATCAGGATAATCTTAAGATCCTTGTGGGAAACTTTCAGGAGATCGAGAAAAACCTTACTGAGAAATACGACTATATTACTTTGATCGGTGTATTTGAGTATGGAGAATCCTATATCCGGAGTGAGAATCCCTATGTGGACTTTCTCAGGATCATATCAAAGCATCTGAAGCCGGATGGAAAGATCATTCTGGCCATTGAGAACAGACTGGGACTGAAATACTGGGCCGGATGTACAGAGGACCATTTTGGAACTTTATTCGAAGGAATCCAGGGATACCCCAAAACAAAAGGGGTTAAAACTTTTTCAAGAAAAGAATTTAATGGAATTTTGGAGAAAGCAGGAAACTTAAAAGCCGACTGGTATTATCCATATCCGGATTACAAATTTCCAATGACTATTCATTCAGACAGACATCTCCCTGCAAGCGGAGAGCTGCATATGAGGGACTACAATTTTGACAGACTCCGTCTGGACCTGTTTCAGGAATCTCAGGTGTATAATACACTTTTGAGCAATGATCTTTACCCGCAGTTTGCCAATTCCTTTCTTCTTGTGATCGGAAAAGAACAGCCACAGACAGCACCGGTTTATGTGAAGTTTTCCAATGAGAGAGATCAGAAGCTCTCCATTTATACGGAAATCAGTGAAGCAGCAGATGGGCAGCTGACTGTGAAGAAAGTACCGTTGCAGAAGAAAGCGGCAGCTCATGTACGGAATCTGGGAACTATCTGCGAAGAACTGACCGGAATGTATAAAGAAGAGGAAATTGAAGTAAACCGCTGCCGGATCAAAGGTGACTGTGCGCAGCTGGAATATCTGACAGGTATCACCCTGGAAGATAAGCTGGACCATCTTCTGGAAGAAGGCAGAACAGAGGAACTGGAGAAATTATTCTTCTCTTATATAAAGAAAGTAAAGAATATTCACGAGAAGAAACCCTTTGAGAAAACACCGGAATTTGTAAGGGTATTTGGAAATGTAAACCTGCGTTCTGATCTGAAATGTACAGAAATATCCAATATTGATTTTGTTCCTGCAAATATTATCCTCTCTGAGAATAAAGTATCTGTGATTGACTATGAGTGGACCTTTACATTTCCTGTACCTTCACAGTTTCTGGTTTACAGGATGATCTTTTATTATCTGGAACTGAATGACAAACGGGGAATACTTAAAGAACGGGATTTCTATGAGAAAGCAGGAATCCTGCCTGAAGATATAGAAGTTTATGTGGAGATGGAACATAATTTCCAGCAGTATATTCTGGGTGAGCATACAGCAATGAGAAATATGTATGCCCAGATCTCTCCGGGCCGGGTGGAAGTAGAAGATTATTACAGAGAAAAGAAACAGGAATCTCTGGAAATGCTTCAGATTTTCTGGGATAACGGAAAGAGCTTTAATGAGGCTGATTCTGTGAGATATCTGTTCAGAAACGGGAAAATTCAGACGGAGTTTGAACTTCCGGAGAATACCACAATGCTTCGCCTTGATCCGGGCGAAATGTCCAAGGGACTTAAAATTGTAAAGCTGACATGGGAAGATGAAAGTCAGGTAAAGTTTCACACAGATGGCTGTGAAGTGTCCTCCGGAGAATTCTATTTCGGCGGTGACGATCCGCAGATCATAGTAGATTCTGTTCCTGAGAACAGAAAGTCCATAAAGATTGAAATGGAGATCCTGGACCGGCAAACCACAGAAAAGAAATTCTGGAAAGTATACGCAGAGCAGAAAAGGGCAATGGAGCAGATGAGTCAGGAGCTTGCGCAGAAGAAAGCTCTGGTCGATCAGGTGGAAGGCAGTAAGGCATGGAAAGTGTATCGTGCCATCAAAAGGGTTTAGTTATGGGAAATATACTTTGGAGTGTAGATAAAAAAATATACAGTGACAAAGAAGATCATACTCTGGCCATTACCGGATGGGCGATAACCAGAGATCAGTCAGAATGTGATTTCATTCTTTATGGCTCGGGAAAGGAACTCTCCGTTCCTGAACCTTCACGTTGTGAAAGAGCGGATGTTGCCAAAGATTTAAAAGAAACAAAAGATATAAAAGAAGTGGGAAATGTCGGATTCACAGTAAAGATACCGGAAATTATAAAACTTGCAGAAGAACATGAGAAACTGCAGCTTGCGCTGAGAGCGGGAGATGAAAAAGAAATCATCTGGGAAGCCACAGCTGCAGAAGTGAAGGACTTTTGTGAGGAAAGTCTTATTGAATATCATATTGATGAGGAACAGATCACACAGGAGAGTATCCTGACAGTCAGAGGCTGGGTTGTAAACCAGCTGGAGCCGGATGAGATATTTGTACAGGGTACAGATGGGAAGGTTCTGGAATGTACGATCACCAGACAAAGACGTCCGGACGTGGAAGAGGCAAAGGGGATTTCCGAAGAAGAGAAAAGAAATCTGGGATTCAGTATTACTGTCAATCTGGAGAATACAAACGATCAGAATATCTGCATCTGTTTCAGGGGAAAAGATGTACAGAAAATTTATACTGTAAATGTAAAAAAAATAAAACGGGAAAATACCGGACTGTATCAGCAGATGAAACTGCTGTCTCTGAAGAACAGGCAGAAGAATCAGGAATATATAAAGAAAAACGGTATTGGAAGATTTATCCGTTATGTGAGAAATTCCCAGCTTAAGGACGGAGATCAGGATTATGAAGACTGGCTGAAAGATCATGTCGCATTCCGAAAGGAATTAAAAAGACAGAGAAATGCTGTTTTTTCTTATTCACCGCTGATCAGTATTGTGATGGTGGTGACGGATACAGATGAACAAAGGTTAAAAAGTGTGATCGATGCTTATACAGAACAGACCTATGGTAACTGGCAGCTGTGTCTTGCAGATGCATGTGAGGGAGAGGAAACAGGAGAGTTTCTGCGGAAAAAATATAAAAAAGAGACCCGCCTTTCCTACAAGAAGGTTACGGAAAACAACGGCATTTCGGGAAATCTTAATGCATCTCTGAAACTTGCAATGGGAGAGTATGTTCTGTTTGCCGGTCAGGAGATCATACCTGAACCTGATGCACTTTTTCAGATGGTCAAAGCGATCACAGAGAAAAAAGCGGATATGATCTATACAGATGAAGATGAGATCAGCGCAGACGGAAAACATTATTCTGAGCCGGAATTCAAGCCGGATTTCAATCTGTTCAGATTAAGGGAAAATAATTATATCGGACAGTTCTGGGCAATCCGGAAGGAAATTCTGGAACAGGCCGGAAAGTTTGATCCGGAATATGATGGTGCACAGGATTATGATATGCTCTTAAGATGCAGTGAGCAGGCAGAGAATATTGTGCATATTCCAAAGATCCTCTGTCATTCCATGAAAGCAGAGAACCTGATCACAGAAGAACAGGAGAAGAAAAACTGGGAAGCAGGCAGAAAGGCACTGGAGGAGCATTACCGCAGGGCGGAGGTTTCTGCAACAGCGGAACTTGCAGACAAGAAGGGATGGTACAGAAGCCATCTGACTATTTCCGGCGAACCGATGATTTCTGTGATCATTCCAAGTAAAGATCACATTAATGATCTGGAACTGTGTATTTCATCCATAGAAGAGAAGACAACATGGAAGAATTACGAGATCATTATTGTTGAGAACAACAGTGTGGAAAAAGAAACCTTTGTATACTATGAGACACTGAAAAACAGATACCCAAATGTAAGGATCCTTACATGGAAAAAAGAATTCAATTATTCTGCGATCAATAACTTTGCAGTAAGAGAGGCGCAGGGAGAATATCTGCTGTTTCTTAACAATGATGTGGAAATCATTACAGAGAACTGGCTTGAAGAAATGCTTCAGCTTTGTCAGCAAAAAGACGTGGGAATGGCCGGTGCGAAACTGTATTATCCGGATGACACCATTCAACATGCAGGAGTGGTAGTTGGTCTTGGTGGAGTTGCTGCCCATGTATTATGTAAACTTCCCCGGGATGCGGAAGGATATATGGGACGTCTGCGCTGTGTGCAGGAGATAAGTGCAGTCACTGCCGCCTGCATGATGGTAAAGACTTCTGTTTTTAAAGCAGTCGGAGGATTTGACGAGGAGCTGAAGGTTGCATTTAATGATATTGATCTCTGTATGAAAGTGAGAAAATATGGAGTGAAAATTGTATTCACACCGTATGCAGAACTGTATCATTATGAATCCAAATCCAGAGGAATGGAAGATACACCGGAGAAACAGCTGCGTTTTTCCAGAGAAGTAAACTGTTTCCGGAGAAAATGGGAAAGAGAGCTCCTGAAAGGAGATCCTTATTATAATCCCAATCTGACATTAAACAACACAGACTGTTCTCTGAGAAAACAGGAGAAGAACGGAGATTAACATGCCTAAGGAAATATTTGAAGTAGTAAGAGAAAGATTTCATTTATCAGACAGGACACAGTATATTGTGCAGGGACACTGGCCGAAAGATGCGGTGATGGAGGCATATCTGGATCAGCACAAACTGAAGGTGTCTGTGAAAGAAAATGAAAATGTAAGTGCACTGGAACGTTTTAAAGATCCGGAGAAAATGCAGGGAATACAGATTACGGCAACTGTTCAGATACCGGAAAATCTGGAGGGGTATCATAAGCTTGTGATCTATGAGAAGTTTCCGGATAAAAAACATGTCTGGTTTTCCATCACTGCCGGTGAACTGGATAAAAAAGAGATAAACCGCAGGTATATTTTGAAGAAGAGAGTGCAGAACAGGGAACTGTACGGATCAGAGGGTGGGCCATTGCACCGAAGCCTGTGACTGTCCGTATCTTTGATGCGGATAAAAAGCCGGTTGCCGCTGAAATCCAGAGAACAGACAGGGTGGATGTCAACCAGCTGTTTGAAGAAGCACAGGATCCGGGAAAGACAGGATTCTTTTCTGAGATCACCAACGTTTCGGGAAAATGCCTGTATGTAGTGTTTTATGCAGGCGAGAAGAAAACTGTACATGTGGTTCCTCTGAGAAAAGCTGATATTCTGGCAAAGAAATTAGACAAATATGTAGAAAAAGGAATCCGCTACTGGAAATCTCAGGGTGCGGCGGCTCTTGCTGAGAAGGTAGTGACAAAGGTTAAAAATGTACGTCAGGGACCGCCATCCTATCAGAAATGGATCAGACATCATCTGCCGGACAGGAACGAACTGGAGAAACAGAAGAAAACATCCTTTGGATACAGACCCAAGATTTCTTTTGTAGTACCGCTGTATAAGACACCGGAGAAATATCTCAGAAGACTGACAGAATCATTTCAGGAACAGACTTATTCAAACTGGGAACTTTGTTTCTCTGACGGAAGCGGCGCACAGTCACCACTGACGGAATTGTTAAAAGAACTGACAGCGAAGGATAACAGAATTAAATACGTTTCTCATGAGGAGTCGCTTCAGATTTCAGAGAATACCAACAGTGCCATTGAAATTGCAACAGGTGATTTCATTGCCTTTGCAGACCATGATGATGAGCTGACGCCGAATGCATTATTTGAATGTGTGAAAGCAATAAATGAGAAACCGCAGACACTGGTGATCTACACAGATGAAGATAAGATGTCTATGGATGGACATAAATTCTTTCAGCCGCATTTTAAACCGGACTATAATCCGGATTTGCTGTGTACGGTCAATTATATCTGCCATCTGTTTGTGGTATCACGAAAAGTAATTGAAAAAGTTGGCGGGCTGCGAAGTGAGTTTGACGGTGCACAGGATTATGATTTTGTGTTACGCTGTGTGGAAGCAGTAAAGGATGAAGAAATCTGTCATATTCCAAAAATCCTGTATCACTGGCGTTGCCATGAGGACTCCACAGCAGAGAATCCCGAGAGCAAGCTTTATGCCTTTGAAGCCGGAAGACGTGCAGTACAGGCTCACTATGAGAGAACAGGAATCCACGCAGAGGTTTTTAAGGGTGAATATCTGGGGCTGTACAGAACGAAGTTTATCAGAGATCATGATCCGCTGATTTCTATTATTATTCCGAATAAAGACCATATTGATGATCTGAAGAGATGTATGGAATCCATTGAACAGAAATCTACGTACAAAAATTATGAGTACATTATTGTAGAGAATAACAGTACAGATTCTGCTACTTTTGAATATTACAAAAAACTGGAGGCAGAGAATCCGAAGGTCCGCATGGTATACTGGGACGGAGTCTTTAACTATTCTGCCATTAATAATTATGGTGCATCTTTTGCAAAGGGTGAGTATCTGCTTCTGCTTAACAATGATACAGAGATCATTAATCCGGACTGTCTGGAAGAACTCCTGGGTTATTGCATGCGTAAAGATGTAGGCGCAGTGGTGCAAGACTTTATTATGAGGATGATACGATCCAGCATGCAGGTGTTGTGATCGGTTTTGGCGGAATTGCAGGACACTGTTTTGTCCAGCAGAAGAGAGGTACCACCGGATATTGTCACAGAATTATCTGTGCACAGGATTACAGTGCGGTTACAGCTGCCTGCATGATGGTGAAGAAATCTGCATTTGATGCAGTGGGAGGACTTTCAGAGGAACTGGCTGTTGCATTTAATGATATTGATTTCTGCATGAAGCTGAGAAAGGCGGAATATCTGATCGTGTATAATCCATATGCGGAATTATACCATTATGAATCCAAATCCAGAGGCCTTGAGGATACTCCGGAAAAAGTGGCACGATTTAACAAAGAAATTGCCACCTTTGAGAAAAAATGGCCGGAGATCCTGAAGAACGGAGATCCTTATTATAACCCCAATCTCACTCTGAAGAGCCAGGACTTTTCTCTGAAAAGAATCTGAAGATGAAATTGCTATAAAATGAATGTGAAAGAAGATATGTTAAAGAAAAAGAAAGAGATCAATGAAAAAACAGAAATTTTCATTTTTGTATTTCTGGCGTTTATCCTGCTGACAACCTGGGCGATGACACAGCCTTTTAATTCAGGGCCGGATGAACAGATGAGATATTATGTTGCAGATTACATTTATAAACATCATGGAGCTCTTCCGGGGGGAGATGATCCGGCTGTCAGGAATAAAGTGTGGGGAATTTCCTATGCATATTATCCGGTTGTATCTTATATGGTGTCTGCATTATTTATGAGAATATCCCGGCTTTTTGCAGATCCGGGATACTCCATGTTCAAAATTGCACGTATGGCAGATGTACTGTTTGTCACAGGTGCAGTGTATTTTGTTGTAAAAGCTTCGGGCAAACTGTTTCCGAAAGAAAAATATTCCAGAGAAGTTAGATGGCTGTTTGCAGCACTGGCAGGATTTATGCCGCAGGCAATCTTTATGGGAACTTATGTGAATACAGACTCACTGGCACTGCTGGCAGCAGCATGATCTTGTATGCATGGGTCTCTTATCTGAGAGAAGACTGGACATGGAAAAACTGTATACTCCTTGCAGTGGGAATGGCCGTATGTGCATTGTCTTATTATAATGCATACGGTTGGATACTCTGCAGTTTTTTCTTCTTCTGTTTTACGGTATTACTCTGCAGAGAAGAAGCTTTTTCACAGAGAGTTCGTTTCCTTTTCAGCAGAGGAGCAGTGATCGCAGCAGTTACTTTAGTTCTCTGTGGCTGGTGGTTCATCCGTAACGCAGTTTTGTATAACGGAGATTTCCTGGGAAGGAAATCCTGTGCGGAATGTGCGGAAAAATATGCTCAGAAGGATTACAGACCTTCACTGTATCCGACGCCTGCAAAGCTGGGATGGAACTGGAAAGATATTATCCTTTATCAGGATCCCGGCTGGTATCATAACTGGATTCTGACAGTGTGTGTAAGTTTCATCGGTACTTTTGGACAGATGGAAATTTATATGCCATATACGGTCAGCAAACTGTATATGCTGTTCTTTGCTGTTGGGATCATCAGTGTATTTTTTGTAAAAGAGACATTTGATCTGAGAAAAAAAATGTATGTTGCACAGCGGAAAGCAGTTGGAAATGACAGATGGAAGATTAAAACAAAGGTGATATCCCGAGAGTGGAATAAAGAAGGTATTTTCCATTTGATGATGGTATTTCTGATTATGATTCCGGTATTTCTGTTTCTGTATTATGTTTATTACAGTGATAATCAGCCACAGGGAAGATATCTTATGCCTGCATTATATCCTCTGATGTACTTTGTTACGCTGGGCTGGAATAATATTCTGACAAAAACAGTGAAAAATGAAAAGGTGCGGAGTCTGATATACAGAGTACTGACTGTACTGCTGGTGATTTCGCCATTTGCCTGCTGGGCATTTTTAATCTTGCCTTAAAAGAAATAAAGGGACTGCCGCATGAAAAGCTCTTGCGGAAGTCCCTTAAATTTATCTATTTTATCTATCAAAGAAATGGTTACTGTCTGGTATTCAGAAGTAGACTTCAGGATTTGATCACTTTGATCATCAGGAACAGGAAAAACAGCAGGAATGCTGCCCCGATCGCCCCGATGATATAATAAGGAGCAGTTGTATGGGAAGCAGAATATGCCTGTGCTGCCTCCATATTCTTCTGACCGGTTACTGCGGCATCATTTGTCTGCTGCTCTGCGTCTTCCAGAATCGCAGTTCCTACAGGAGTTCCTCCAAAGTAATACTGGCGTGTGATCTGTCCGTCAGAAGAAGTATCTTCTGTGGTCAGATTATCTTCTGTGGCACCGTTTGGTGCAATGACTGTACCACCGGAAAGACGGTTAAAATCATCGTCTGCGATGGTAAGGGGTGCAAAATTGTCAAAACCATAATTGAGAAGCGCGATCGCTTCATCATCGGTAACACCGGATGCGCCATTTAATACAATGCATACCAGCTTCATGTTATTTTTGGAAGCTTCACATACCAGGGTACTTCCGGAAGCTTCTGTGTACCCTTCCTTACCGCCGATACAGGGTTTATAATAACCGTCGCTGGTGCTGTTTATCATGGTAAAATTGTTTGTAAGTACACGTTCACCGCCGGAAACATTTGTTGCCGGAAGTGTATAGGAAGTAGTTGCTGCAATAGTGCGGAAAGTGTCATTTGCCATAGCTGCTTCCATGATCAGAGCCATATCATGGGCGGTGATATGCTGGTTCTCATCAGGAAGACCGGTAGGATTGGTAAAGACAGTATTGGTGCAGCCAAGTTCCTGTGCCCGGGTATTCATTATCTGTACAAAAGCATCCACAGAACCTCCCACATGTTCAGCTACCTGCAGTGCGATATCATTGGCAGAGGCAACCATGATGGCATATAAACATTGTTCCATGGTGAAAACCTCATCTAACTGTGAGGAAATATTGGCTCCTCCGTCAGTAACACCGGAAACACCGGTTGCAGTCATGGTTACCTGTTCATCCAGACTGCTGTTCTCAAGAGCAACCAGGCAGGTCATAATCTTGACTGCGCTTGCAGGGTAAAGAGGCTGATCTGCATTTTTGGAATACAGGACTGTGTTTGTGGAAGTTTCCATTACAATTGCCGCGGCAGACGAAATATCGGAAGCCTGGGGCCATCCGTCGATACCGTTGGTGACTACGACAGACGGATCTGCTGTCTGTGCGGCGGCGTCTGTATTCTGAGCTGTTTCTTCAGCAGCAGATACCGGAAACTGTGAAAACATGGTGACAGCACCAAGTCCCAGAGCCAGCAGGCTGCAGTGATTCTTTTTTTCTTTATCATCATGGTATATAATACTCCTGTGTATAAAAATGTTGAAAAGTAACTGTTCACTTCGTTCACAGTAACCATAAAAACAATAACAGTATAACACATTTCTCTCCTTTCTTGCAAAAAATATCATACAATGTTAAAATAAAAAATCATAGTAAAAATCGAGGTTATCATATGAGTAAAAAAACATCTGCAGGAGGAAAAATCCAGTGGACGAAAATGTTCAGGAAGCTTTCCCCCTATACGATCCGGAAAGGGTTCCGCTACATGAAGCATTATGGACTAAAGGAATTCTGGATCAGGCTGCATGAACGTTTTGAACCGGAAGAAGTACCATATGGTCCATGGTACCGGGCTTACATTCCGACGGAGGAAACACTGGAAACACAGAGGAAACAGAAATTTGATTATTCACCGCTAATCAGCATTGCAGTTCCGGCTTATCAGACACCTGTAGAATTTTTGAGACAGATGATAGAATCACTGATCGTTCAGACTTATTCAAACTGGGAGCTGTGTATCGTAAATGCAAGTCCTGACAATGAGGAGATGCAGAAAGTACTGGCAGAATATTCAGCCGGAGATTCCCGGGTAAGATTCTGCAATCTCAAAGAGAACCTTGGCATTGCAGAGAACACAAACCGCGCGTTGCAATGGCAAAAGGTGAATTTGTGGGGCTTCTTGACCATGATGACCTGCTGGCACCCAATGCATTATATGAGATCGTGAAAATACTGCAGGATCATCCGCAGGCAGATGCGCTTTATACAGACGAGGATAAGGTTACAACAGAACTGGACGAGCATTTTCAGCCACATCTGAAACCGGATTTTAATCTGGATCTCCTGCGTTCCAATAATTATATCTGCCACTTTTTTGTAGTGCGAAAGAGTATTGTAGAAAAGGCCGGAGGTTTCCGAAAAGAATTCGACGGAGCTCAGGATTACGATTTTATCTTCCGCTGTACGGAGAATGCCGGAGAGGTTTTACATGTTCCGGAAATCCTGTATCACTGGAGAACACACAAAGCCTCCACTGCAGATAATCCTGCCAGTAAAATGTACGCATTTGAAGCCGGCAAGAGAGCAATAGAAGCTCATCTTGAGAGAACAGGTACAGAAGGCGAGGTAAGCCATACACAGGATCTGGGCTTTTACCGGGTGAAATATCCGGTGCAGGGAAAACCTCTGGTGTCTGTTATCATACCAAACAAAGACGAGAAAGAGACTCTTCAGACCTGTCTGGAAATGCTGGAGAAGAATACCGGTTATCAGAATTTTGAAATCATAATCGTGGAGAATAACAGTACCACTGATGAGATTTTCCGATATTATAAAGAGCTTTCCGGAAACCGGAAGATCCATCTTTTGAGATGGGGAAAAGAATTTAATTATTCTGCCATCAATAACTTTGCTGCGGCACATGCAAAGGGAGAATATCTGCTTTTCCTGAATAATGATGTAAAATCCATCAATCCGGACTGGCTGGAAGAAATGCTTGGAGTGTGTCAGCGTCCGGAAGTGGGCGGTGTCGGAGCAAAGCTCATTTATCCGGATAATACAATCCAGCATGCAGGATGTGTGATCGGAATGGGCGGTATTGCGGGGCATATGTTCGTAGATATGCCTGCGGACCATACCGGCTATCTGCATAAGGCATCCCTTCTTCAGGATATGAGTGCAGTGACTGCCGCCTGTCTGTTGATGAAGAAAGAGGTTTTTGAGCAGGCAGGAGGATTTACAGAAGAACTGGCTGTGGCATTTAATGATGTGGATCTTTGCCTGAAAGTAAGAAAAAACGGCTATCTGATCGTATATGATCCCTATGCGAAGCTTTATCATATGGAATCAAAGACCAGAGGAGCTGAAGACAGCAAGGAGAAAGTGCGCCGTTTTCAGACGGAGATTGAATATATGCGATGTCACTGGATAGACATTCTCAAAAACGGAGATCCCTGTTATAACAAAAACCTGTCTCTTACCAAATGGAATTATTCTCTGAAGCCAATCCCGGGAATGGAGACAGAAGCAGGACAGAAAAAAGAGAAGACAGGGAGGAAATCATGCAGGAAGTATCAGTGATCATTCCGAATTTTAATGGGATGGCTTATCTGGATGGCGTACTTGCAGGTCTGGAGTGTCAGACTGTAAGCAATTTTGATGTAATTCTTGTGGATAATGGATCCAATGACGGAAGCTGTGCTTTTGTTGCTGCAAGGTATCCATGGTCCATCTGATCGAACTGCCGGAGAATTTCGGATTCTGTAAAGCGGTCAATGAAGGGATCAGAGCATCACGCTCACCTTATGTACTGCTTTTAAATAATGATATTGAAGTAACGGAGAATTTTATAGAAGAAATGCTGTCAGCCATCAAAAGGCATCCCAAAGCTTTCTCCTGTGCTGCCAGAATGATTCAGTTTCATGACAGGGACAGGCTGGATGATGCAGGAAACTATTACTGCGCGCTTGGATGGGCTTATGCAAGAGGTAAGGGGAAAAATATCCATACCTATGAAAAGGAAGAGAAGATTTTTGCTTCCTGTGCAGGAGCTGCTATTTACAGAAAGAAGATCTTTGATGAGCTGGGATATTTTGACGAAGAACATTTTGCATATCTGGAGGACATGGACGTGGGATACCGGGCCAGGATCTACGGATATGAAAACTGGTATGCACCTGATGCCATGGTATACCATGTGGGAAGCGGTACCAGCGGATCCAGATATAATCAGTTCAAGATCCGGTATCTTCCAGAAATAATATTTATCTGATATACAAAAATATGCCGGTGTTACAGATTATTATCAATCTTCCGTTTCTTGTTGCAGGATTTGGAATCAAAATTCTGTTTTTTACGCTGAAAGGATTCGGAAGAGAGTATATTGCGGGAATTAAGAATGGATTCCAGATCAGCAAAAAAAATCATAAAATACCTTTTAAATTTCAAAATCTGTCAAACTATTTTGGGATTCAAGTTGAATTGTGGGTGAATATCTTCAGGCGTTTGTGCGGATGATAAGAAAGAAAGATAAATTTTTATTGCTTTTATAAAACAACTATTATAATATAGAAACGATAAAAAAATGAGGTGACAAAAGATTGCTAAAGGACAATGAAAAGAATTTCAGTCGTCTCCATATGATCATTGATGCAATTGTACTGGTACTGTCATATTTTCTGGCATGGCTGATCCGTTTTGTTGGTCCTATGGCAGCAACAGCAGTCAGAACCAGAAGCTTTCAGCAGTATATGCTGATGCTGGTTTTTATTGTACCGGTTTATCTGTTGTTGTATCAGGCTTTCACATTGTATACTCCCATGCGGATGCAGGGGCGTCGGCTTGTATTGGCTAATATTGTAAAGGCCAACTCGCTTGGGCTCCTTATTCTGATGTTTACATTTTACATGATAGATGAGAGCGATTTTTCCCGTTCTACTTATATTATGTTTTATGTAATCAATATTGTGCTTCAGTGGTGTGCCCGAATGTTGATTTTCGCTCTTCTGAGAAATATGAGAGAGAAGGGACTGAATCAGAAACAGATGATCTGTGTGGGATACAGCCGCGCAGCAGAGGAATACATTGACAGAGTTCTTGCCAATCCTCAGTGGGGATATGTGATCCGCGGAATACTGGATGACAATGTTCCGGCAGGAACAGAGTACAAGGGAATCAAAGTTCTTGGAAGGATTGCCAATCTGAATATAATACTTCCGGAGAACCGGCTGGATGAAATAGCAATCACTCTGGCTTAAGTGAATATTACCGCCTGGAAGAGATTGTAGCACTGTGTGAAAAATCCGGAGTACACACCAAGTTTATCCCGGATTATAATAAGATCATTCCGACAAAACCATACACAGAAGATATACTGGGACTTCCGGTTATCAATATCCGTTATGTACCGTTGAACAATACATTCAATGCACTGGTCAAGCGGGCGATGGACATTGCAGGGTCTATTGTTGGAATCATAGTAACCTCACCGCTGATGCTGTTAATGTGTGCTATCATTAAGCTGACATCACCGGGACCACTGATCTATAAACAGGAGAGGGTTGGACTTCATAACCAGACTTTTCGGATGTATAAGTTCCGTTCCATGGAAGTACAGCCGGAATCGGAAGAGAAGAAGGCATGGACAGTAAAGAATGACCCAAGAGTAACACCCATCGGAAAGTTTATGCGTCACACCAGTATTGATGAACTGCCACAGCTTTTCAACATACTGAAGGGTAACATGAGCCTTGTGGGACCGCGACCGGAGCGGCCGTTTTTTTGTAGAGAAATTCAGAGAAGAAATCCCGAGATATATGGTGAAACATCAGGTTCGCCCGGGACTTACCGGCTGGGCTCAGGTGAATGGTTACCGCGGAGACACATCCATAAGAAAAAGAATCGAATATGACCTTTATTACATTGAAAACTGGAGCATAGGGCTGGATATCAAGATTATATTCCTTACATTTTTCAAGGGATTTATAAACAAAAATGCATATTAAGATAAGGGGAAAAAGTCATGGCTAAACCAGGAAAAAAGAAAAAAGTACTGTTTGTGCTTGAGATCATTGTACTGCTACTGTTTATTGGCGGACTGTATGTGTATGGACAGATTTCTTCCAGGCTGGATAAGATTGAGCAGCCGGAACTGAAAAAGGAAAAAATAGTCGTAAACCAGGAAGCACCAAAGATGACAGGTTACAAGACCTATGTTCTGTTTGGTATTGATACCAGAGGGGAGGGCTCCCAGTATTCTGCACAGAACAGTGATACCATGATCATTGTGAGTGTAAACAACGATACAAAAGAAGTGCGTATGATTTCCGTATACAGAGATACACTTCTCAATGTTGGGGATGATACCTATACGAAGGCAAATGCAGCCTATGCGCTGGGGGGTCCGGAACAGGCGATCACTATGTTAAATACAAACCTGGATCTGGATATTTCCGATTATGCGACGGCTGATTTTTCCGCACTTGTAGAAGTGATAGATGATCTTGGCGGTCTTGATATTCCGTTATCTTATGCGGAAATTGAACATATGAATAACTATTGCGTGGAAACATCCAAGCTGACAGGAAAAGACTACACTCCGATCGAGAAACCGGAGCCAAAGCCGGAAGATCAGGAAGCAATTGTAGGAACTTATCATCTGAACGGCGTACAGGCGACATCCTATTGCCGTATCCGTTATACTGCAAGTCTGGATATGGGACGTACAGAGCGTCAGAGACGAGTACTTGGAATGCTCTTTGATAAGGCGAAGATAGCAGGCCTTTCTTCTATCTTTAAGATTATGGATGATGTATTCCCGATGGTTACAACATCTCTTTCAAAGCAGGATATTCTGGGACTGATTCCGACTCTGATCGGATATAAATTTACAGACAGCACGGGATTCCCGCAGAAGTTTAAATTCTCTAATATCAAGGGAAGTATTATTGTTCCGACTGATCTTGAGAACAATGTAGTTGAACTTCACAAGTTCCTGTATGATGATCAGGATTATACTCCGTCTTCTGAGGTAGTGGCCCGCAGTAATAAGATACTTGAGATCGTCGGCGGAGAAAGTAAGCTGGATGATGCAGCCAAGACTACGACACAGGACACTGATACCACAAATGCAAATGACACTTTTGTATGGTCCGGCGATAATACATCCGGCAGTACGGATAACAGCGGCGATTATGACAATGATTATGATAACGGCGGTTATGATGGCGGTTATGATAATGGCGGCGGAGATTATGGCGGCGGAGATTATGGCGGCGGTGGCGATTATGATAACAGTGGTGATGACGGCAGTTATGATAATGGCGGCGATGACACCGGCAGTGACACTGGTGGTGGAGATTACGACGGCGGCGATGACACCGGTGGAGATGAGACCGGCGGAGATGAGACCGGCGGCGACGATGGATTCAGCGATGATTCAGCAGCAGATTCCGGAGCAAGTTCTGAAGAACAATAACAGGGAACTGCTATAAAAATATAAATAATAGAAAAGAGGACCATCTGTTGGAAAGGATGGTCCTCTTTTCAGATAAGGAGTGTTGAGGATGACGCATAAGGAAAAATATAATGGCACTGCGACAGTTGATGTAATCATTCCTGCCTATCGTCCCGGCAGAGAATTTGGAGAACTGCTGCACAGGCTGGAAGAACAGGAATACCGTCCCCGCAGGATTCTGGTTATGAATACGGGAGAGCAGTATTGGAACAGAGAATGGGAGAAATGTCCGATCCTTGAAGTTCATCACCTGGAACAGAAGGATTTTGACCATGGCGGAACCAGAAGAAGGGCAGCAGAACTTTCAAATGCAGATATTATGATCTTTATGACACAGGATGCTCTTCCTGCTGACAGAAAAGTAATTGGAAATCTTGTCTGTGCTGTCAGTGAAAATCCCGGTGCAGGAGCAGCCTATGCAAGACAATTACCCAAGGCGGACTGTCGTTTTCTGGAACGTTATACCCGTTCTTTTAATTATCCGGAGCAGTCCTCGGTAAAGTCACTGGCTGATATTGATAAGTACGGGATCAAGACCTATTTCTGTTCGAATGTGTGCGCAGCCTATGATAAAGAGATTTATCAGAAAACAGGCGGTTTTACAGAGCGGGCGATTTTTAATGAAGATATGATCTGTGCCGGAACAATGATTCAGAAAGGATATTCAGTTGTCTATGCGGCAGATGCGAGAGTGTATCATTCCCATAATTATTCCGCAAGACAACAGTTTCACAGAAACTTCGATCTGGGAGTATCCCAGGCAGAGCATCCGGAAATTTTTGAAGGAGTACCTTCTGAGGGAGAGGGAATCCGTCTGGTAAAAAGAAGCCTGGGCTATCTGATAAGGACGGGACACTTCTGGCTGATCCCTCAGCTGATCTGGCAGAGCGGAATGAAATATGCAGGATATTTCCTGGGGAAAAGATACAGAAAACTTCCCCGGAAAGTTGTTCTTGCATGTACCATGAGTCCATATTACTGGAACAGAAAATAAAGGTAAGAGGATGACCTTAAGACACGCCAATTTACGATAATTGTCACATTTTGAACACAATTAATTGATATACTGATTCCAGAGTTCAGGAGAAGAATTGCTGTAACTGTGCAGAAATAAAACAGTTACAGATCATTGTTTATTTCGGGGAGTGTTCCGATAAACAGTAATACAGGAACAGAAGGGAGCAGATTACATGAATGATGAAAGAAACCTGGGTGAAAAAACAGATGATTCCGGTCAGCAGCCCAGATATGAACATTATCAGTTCCATGAAGAACAGGGAACTGTTTTGAAACCATCCGGTCCCTCTGGACACAGAAGAAATCAGAATTCTTTTCAGAAAAAAGCAGGGGCGACAATCGCACTGGCTGTGATCTTTGGCCTG
>ENA-OQIC01000279-OQIC01000279.1-human-gut-metagenome-genome-assembly--contig:-NODE-279-length-23040-cov-2.408895_pt1 | contig 23040 bp, 24 predicted proteins | sample MGYA00242572_ERZ504736 | MGnify/ENA primary metagenome ERZ504736 (study PRJEB26092, sample SAMD00036201) | human gut metagenome | host: Homo sapiens | study: EMG produced TPA metagenomics assembly of...
TTTTAGAATAATAAAATTATTCGTATGTGTATGACTTTTGAGTATTATAAAAATATCGCTCTTCTGTTTTTAAAATTTTGATATTTAAGAAACTATGCTGTTTCTATTCTTATGCTTTTTATTATACTCCACGTCTTTTAAGCCTGCAAGAACATAAACAGGCGATTACTTTATTCTCTACTTATTAGATTATCTCATATATAGAGTATTCTAAAAAAACAGCGTAGACAATATTTACATTATCCACGCCATTTCTTATTACATCTTTGAAATATTTACTCCATTTTCTTTCAACCTTTACTCCAAATTTACTCCATTTTAAAAATCTGTTACGATACTTTACGGTATTCTACGATACCTTTCCCTTGAAAAAAATGTCTATAAACCTTGATTTTAAGCGAACTTTTCAATATTTCCAAGCACTTTATTCTGTTGTGAGATTTTCTCTCAAATTATTTCATGACAATGTTAATAATTTTCTTCGGAACATAAATTTCCTTTACAATATTTCCTGTCAATTTATCAGCAATTGCTGCTTTACCTGCTTCAATAGCTTCTTCTTTTGTTGCTTCTGCGCTGATGGAAATTACAGTTTTTGTCTTTCCGTTAATCTGAACAGGAACTTCAATTTCATCATCTTTCATGGCATCTTCATCTGCTGTTGGCCACTGTGTATGGAACACAGAATCTGTATGTCCATATTCCTGCCATAATTCTTCTGACACATGAGGTGCAAACGGAGCTAAAAGCTGTACAAAGGCTTCAATGGTTGCTTTGTCTATTCCGCCTTCTTTTTTCGCCATATCAATCAGCTTGTTATTATATTCCATAAATCCGGAAATAACTGTATTCAGGCTGAAGCTTTCCAGACGCTGTGTAATGTCATAAACAAGTTTATGACGCATTTTTACCATTTCTTTTGTCTCTGCAACATTTGCTTCCTTACTGTCCATAGCCAGTTTCCAGAAACGGTTGATAAAGCGGTATACACCATCAATACCTCTGTCATCCCATTCTGCATCTAATTCCGGCGGACCTACGAATAATTCGTAAAGTCTTAACGCATCACATCCGTAGTCTCTTACCAAATCATCAGGAGAAACAACATTTCCTTTTGATTTACTCATCTTGATACCATTTTTACCTGTAATCATACCCTGATTAAACAGTTTCTGGAATGGTTCATCAAAATCAACCACACCAATATCGTACAAGAATTTTGTGTAGAAACGAGAATACAGAAGATGCAGTACCGCATGTTCTACACCACCGATATACATATCTACCGGAAGATATTTCTGCGCTTTTTCCTTAGAAACTAATTCTTCTGTATTTTTATTATCTACATAACGCAGGAAATACCAGGAAGAACCAGCCCACTGAGGCATAGTATTTGTTTCTCTCTTAGCTGGCGCTCCACAGCATGGACAAGTAGTGTTTACCCATTCTTCAATGCCTGCTAATGGGGACTCTCCTGTACCTGTTGGCTCATAAGACTCTACATCAGGCAATGTCAATGGAAGCTGGTCTTCCGGAACAGGCACATTACCGCAATTCGGGCAGTGAATAATCGGAATTGGTTCACCCCAGTAACGCTGACGGGAGAATACCCAGTCACGTAATTTGAAGTTTACGGTTTTACGTCCGATACCCATTTTTTCAATCATTTCAGGAGCTTCTTTTTTCAGAACCGCAGACTCCATGCCATTCCATTCACCGGAGTTAATCATGGTTCCGGAAGCTTCTGTATAAGCTTCTGTCATGTTTTCGATTTCTTTTCCGTCTTTTGCAATAACCTGAACAATCGGAATATTGAATTTCTTTGCAAATTCAAAGTCACGGTCATCATGAGCAGGTACGCACATAATTGCGCCTGTACCATAGTCAGCCAATACATAATCAGATAACCAGATTGGAGTTTTCTTGCCATTTAATGGGTTAATTGCATAGCTTCCTGTAAACACACCTGTTTTTTCTTTGTCCTGAAGACGGTCTACGTTAGATTTCATAGAAGCGTCGTAAATATATTTTTCTACGGCTTCTCTTGTTTCATCAGTAGCCAATTCTTTTGCCATTGCATGCTCCGGAGCTAATACCATAAAGGTTGCGCCGTGAAGTGTATCCGGTCTTGTAGTATAAACGGTGATTTTCTCGTCTTTTCCTTCTACCGGGAACTGAACTTCTGCACCATAGGATTTTCCAATCCATTCTGCCTGCATCTTTTTAACTTTTTCCGGCCAATCCAGTTTATCCAAATCATTTAATAAACGGTCTGCATATTTTGTAATTCTCAGCATCCACTGACGCAGATTTTTCTTTGTTACTTCTGCGCCGCAGCGTTCACATTTACCGTTTACAACTTCCTCGTTTGCAAGTCCTGTTTTACAGGAAGGACACCAGTTAATTGGGAATTCTTTCTCATAAGCCAGACCTTCTTTGAACATTTTTACAAAGATCCACTGTGTCCATTTATAGAATTCCGGATCTGTGGTATTTACTTCTCTGTCCCAATCATAAATAGCAGAAATATCATTTAACTGTCTTTTGAAGTTTTCTACATTTTCTGCTGTGGATTTGGAAGGATGCACACCCATTTTAATTGCATAGTTTTCTGCAGGAAGTCCAAAAGCATCCCAGCCCATTGGATGAATTAAATAATATCCCTGCATCATTTTAAAACGACTCCATACGTCAGAGATTACATAGCCTCTCCAATGTCCTACGTGAAGACCGTTTCCTGAAGGATATGGAAACATATCCAGACAATAATATTTTGGTTTTTGCCATCATCAACATTTACCGGGTTTTCTTCCCAGTTTTACGCCATTTCTGCTCAATCGCCTTATGATTATAAGGTACTGCCATTTTCTTTTCCTCCTGTATTGTAAAAATAAAGAAGCCCTCTCATCTCCTAATTCAGAGACGAAAGGGCTTAAATTCCGCGGTACCACTCTAATTCACAGATGCTTATCTGTGCACTCATTTTTCTGTAACGGGAAATCCCGCCCAAATCTACTTAAAGCAAAATACTGTTCAATTTGGGAACTCCGAGGCGAGTTGGGAAGCTTACGCATCTGCCTTGCACCAGACGGCAGCTCTCTTTATACGCAGTTTTTCTTAATACTCCTCTTCTACGTCTGTCTGTATGAAACTATACATATTTTACTCAGTGGTTTCTTTTTTGTCAACCCCTGTCTCCGGTTTTTTATCACCTAAAGCCGTTACTGTGGAAATCGGTTCTTCCGGAATAAAATGTACGGTCAAACTATCACCTACATCATATCCCACAATTTCCGGATATTCTGTCACCGGAATATCAAAAATAAATTTCTGCGCTGTCTGTCCTGCTTCCAGTCCTTTTACTTCTGCGTTTTCACCGCCCAGTGTAATATAGAAGTGAGAGTTTCCTTCAATAACTGCCTGTGCCATTTTTTCAATGGTTCCTGTCATGGAAATATCACTTTCTGTTCCCACACCTGATGCAATACCATTGTCTGCCAGCAGTTTTTCATAATTCTTCTCACATTCTGCAACGGTATCTCCAATGGCAACGGTCTGATATTTCTGCACATTTACCATAGCATATTTCTTTACAAGACCTGCGCCGTCCTTTAATGCCATAAAGTATGTCGGCTGGTCTGAAATATTTAACAGAAGCGGGAATGCCGCCTGATATTTCAAGTTCTGTACCTGACCTTCTGCAGAATCCATAGCAGAACGTTCCTGAGCACCATCACAAACATAATATCTTGTTTCCATAGTTCTCTGGTTCATCAGTACAAATCCGACATTCGATTTATCACCACTTACAGATGTTACACCGGTATATACCCATACGTCATCATCAAGAGCCAGATAGTTATTTCCGTCTGTTGTTTTCAGGCATCCCTTCTGCCCTAAAACACTGTTAAAGAAACCGTTTTTCAACATTCCGTGATAATTATAAAGCTCTAAAAGCAAGTCTGCCGGATATGCACGGTCTACCCACTGCGGACAATCCTCAATTTTATAATCCTTTGTCTCACCTGTCTGCGCATTACAGATTACCACTCTGCCGATGGTCTGTCCTCCGAATAAACCAATGTTAAATTTCTTTACAGGACAAATCCAGTACGGTGTCCCTTCATCGTCAATTTCAAAGCTTAACTGGTCAAACATATAAGTCGGATATTTAAAACGCAGATGACGGTAAATATTGCGGTTAAAGTATTCTGACTCTGAATATTTAATCGGTTTGTCCAATTTTACCAGCTCTGTATTCTGTGTTGCCATATCAATTCGGATATAGGCAGGAATTCCTTCCTTCTGGTTTGTCAGCCATTTAATTCCGCTGGCGTATACAAGAGGTGTTACACGATAAGGCTGTCCCTGATAATTAATCTGTGAATATAATCCACTTACTTCAAACTGAGACACCATATCTACCATACTTCCCATTTTTCTGTTTCCCAGAAGCTCTGCGGACTCTTTATCTAACAGCGGAATTTGGTCATAACTGATTTCCTTAATGTCTTCTGTAAAATCTCTCTCCTCCGGTGTTACCAACTGCTGATATTTTTTTGCATTGACAATAGGGGAAGATAACAAAGTTCCCACACCATAGACAACAATAATTGCAAGAACCAAAAACAGCCCTGCTTTCATGACCTTACTGTTTTTAATTTCCTGTGGACTGCGGAGCCTCTTGCGAACAGCGTAAATTACTAAAAGTAAAACAACTACCGTACCAAGGAAAAACCAAAATCCACTTTCGTGAATGTTAATTGCCGGCAATGTAATGTAATAATAAACAAATGCCAGAAGCAGTATTCCAAGTCCTGCTGCAATTTTTTTCATACTTTCTACCAACCTTTCCAAGCAATTTTGCTTTGTTCAGTATTGTAACATTCTTTTTATCCGGTTACAACAGTAAAACGTAATTTCCTACACAATTAAAGAAGAGGCTGCCGCTTTCAATACATATTCTGAATATTCAAAGCAACAACCTCTTATTTTTCAATTTTCTATCTTTTAATTATTCCTCTTCTGCTTTTGCACGAGCCGCAATTTCCTTTTCCTGAATATCAGAAGGCGCTTGTTCATAGCGGGCAAATTCATAAGAAAATTCACCGCTTCCTCCTGTCATGGAACGAAGGTCTGTGGAATATCCGTAAATGGAGAGCATTGGTACGTCTGCTTCTACAACTGTATAGCCTTCCGTGCAGTATCCGGGTTCATTCCCAGTACACGGCCTCTTCTCTTGTTCAAATCACCCATAACGTCTCCGGTGAATTTATCCAGTACGCTTACCTTCATAGATACAATCGGCTCTAACAGTACAGGTGACGCTTCCATAAAGCCCTTCTTAAATGCCTGAATAGCTGCTGTTTTAAATGCCATTTCAGAGGAGTCTACCGGATGGTAAGAACCATCATATAAAGTAGCTTTTACACCTACTACCGGATAAGAAGCAACAGGACCTTTCAATACAGACTCCTGAATACCCTTTTCTACTGCCGGGAAGTAATTCTTCGGAACTGCTCCGCCTACAACGGTCTGTTCAAATACATAAGGAGTTTCCAAATCGCCGGATGGTTCAAATGTCATTTTTACATGACCATACTGTCCATGTCCGCCGGACTGTTTTTTGTATTTGTATTCCACATCTGATTTTTTACGAATAGTTTCTTTAAACGGAACCTTCGGTTCAGATAAAACAATGTCTACTTTATAACGTTCTTTTAATTTGCTTACCACAATGTCCAGATGCTGCTCGCCAATACCATATAATAAAGTCTGACGGTTCTGTGCATCGTTGACTGCTTTCAAGGTCAAATCCTCCTGCATCATCTTTGCCAATGCCTGAGATACCTTATCATCATCGCCCTTATTTACTGTCTGATAACGTTTGTAAGTATAAGGAGTTAGAAATATCTGTTTTACCGTAAGGATTGGTGTGGTCTTTGTAGCCAGTGTATCTCCTGTGGTCACGGTACCCAGTTTTGCAATAGCTCCAATATCTCCTGCGTGAAGCTCTGCTACTTCGATTGGCTTTGAGCCTTCCAGAACATAAAGCTTATTCAGCTTTTCTTCGGAGTCCTTGGATACGTTAAAGAGAACATCGTCTCCTTTGATAACGCCGGAACATACCTTAACCAGTGAATATTTTCCTAAGAACGGGTCAACGATTGTTTTAAATACATAAGCAGATTTTGCTTTTGTAAAATCGTAATTTGCCTGATAAATTTCGTTTGTCTTTGTATTCATACCTGCACAGGTCTTCTGATCCGGACTTGGGAAATATCCGCAAATATCATCTAAAAGGTTTGCTACACCCTGAATATTAACAGCAGAACCCATACATACCGGAATAATACTTCCGTCAGAAATATTCATTTTTAATGCTGCAGAAACCTCTGCTACGGAGAACTCTTCTCCTGCAAAGTAACGGTCCATAAATTCTTCGCTGATTTCTGCTACGGACTCCATTAAAGTCTCATGATATTTTTCTAAATATTCGTTCAAATATTCCGGAACAGGACATTCCTTTTTCTGTCCTCTTTCAATATATCTTCGACCTGCCTGTTTTACGATATTTACATATCCTACAAATTTGCCGTCTTCTCGAATTGGCATATGCAACGGTGCAATTTTTTTACCGTACAGCTCTGTAAGCTGCTCTACCACCTGACGATAGCTGACATCATCAATATCCATTTCCGTAACGAAGAACATTCTTGGAAGATTATATTTCTCGCACAGCTCCCATGCCTTCTGTGTTCCTACCTGAACACCGTCCTTACCGGAAACAACGATAATCGCTGCGTCAGCCGCTCCTACTGCTTCTTCGACTTCCCCCACAAAGTCAAAATAGCCCGGAGTATCCAATACATTAATTTTTACTTTTCCCCATTCAATCGGAATTACAGATGTAGAAATTGAAAATTTTCTCTTTATTTCCTCTTTATCAAAATCACTAATTGTGTTGCCATCTGTTACCTTTCCCATTCGGCTTGTAATACCTGATAAATAAGCCATTCCTTCTGCCAGAGTTGTTTTTCCGGCACCCCCATGACCAAGCAGGACCACATTTCTAATTCTGTCGGTTCTAAAAACGTCCATATGTAATACCTCCCAAATATATTATGTGTATATTTTACTAAAAAAATTGATATATTTCAAGTATTTTATTCAAATTAAACAAGTTTTTTTCTTATTCCTTTCACACACACCAATAGAATTGACAATTGTAAAAACCTGTCATAAAATGATACTGTTTGACAGCATTTTAATTAGAAGGAGTATGAAATATATGGAAACCACAACTATTGGTTTTATTGGTCTGGGGCTTATCGGCGGCTCCATTGCAAAAGCAATACGAAAATTTCATCCGGATTATCAGATTATCGCTTATAACCGCACAACAGATACCTTAAAGGATGCGGTTTTTGACGGAATTGTGGATATTCCCTGCAATGAGCATGACCCTCGCTTTGCCCTCTGTGATTATATTTTCTTGTGTGCCACAGTGGACTACAATATCGAATGTCTTCCATGGCTGAAGCAGGTCATCCGCCCCGGTTGTATTCTCACTGATGTAGGCAGTGTAAAGGGGGAAATTCACCGAAAAGTCACAGAACTTGACATGGCTTACAACTTTATCGGGGGACATCCTATGGCAGGAAGTGAACACATGGGATATGAGCATTCTACCGACCATTTGATTGAAAATGCCTACTATATTCTTACCCCGTCTGAGGAGGTTGGTCTTGATAAAATAGGAAAGTATACCGAACTGGTAACTTCCATTGGGCTTTGCCTATGATTTTGACTTGGGATGAGCATGATTTTATTACTGCTGCCGTAAGCCACCTTCCTCATATTGTGGCTGCATCTCTTGTAAATGTAGTGAAAAAGCTGGACTCTCCTCTGGAGCACATGAAAACCATTGCGGCAGGCGGATTTAAAGATATTACCCGTATTGCATCCTCTTCTCCGCACATGTGGCAGCAGATTTGTCTGGAAAATCCGGAGCATATTTCAAAGGTTTTAGATGAATATATACGCTTGATTGTGCAGGCAAAATATTTAGTGGACCAAAAAGATGCCAATGGTCTTTACGATATGTTTTCACAGTCCAAGGAATACAGAAATTCCTTTAATGATGTCCCCAGCGGACCAATTAAAAAGGATTTTGCCCTGTACTGTGATATTATTGATGAAACAGGTTCTATTGCTACCATTGCAACTATTCTTTCTATGAATAATATCAGTATTAAAAATATCGGCATTCTTCACAACAGAGAATTTGAAGACGGCGTATTAAAAATCGAATTTTACGATGAGGATGCCTTAAAACAGGCTTTGGAACAGCTGACAAAGCGCAATTATAAAATTTATGAGAGATAGGAGGTTTTTCTATGATTTTTAAAAAATCCACTCCTCTTCGAGGAGAGCTTGCCGTTCCGGGAGATAAATCCATCTCTCACAGAGCCGTCATGCTCGGGGCTCTTGCAAAAGGAACCACTTCTGTTACCAATTTTTTAAAAGGCGCTGATTGTCTGTCTACAATCTCCTGCTTTGAAAAATGGGCATTGAAATTGAACAGCTTCCTTCGGAAATTTTAATTCACGGCAAAGGACTTCACGGCTTAAACGCTCCTGAAACGATTTTAGATGCAGGAAACAGCGGAACTACTACCCGCCTTTTATCCGGTATTTTAGCCGGACAGGCTTTTTGTACTACTTTAACCGGAGATGCTTCTATTCAGAAACGTCCTATGACACGAATTATTACTCCCCTTTCCCAAATGGGAGGCAAAATAGAAAGTCTATCCGACAACGGCTGTGCACCGCTGAAAATAACGGGGCATCCTTTAAAGCCCATACATTATCTTTCACCGGTAAGCTCTGCACAGGTGAAGTCCTGTGTTTTATTGGCAGGAATGTATGCAGATGGCATCACAAAAGTGACAGAGCCCTATCTTTCCCGCAACCATTCTGACTGATGCTCCGCTCCTTTGGTGCAGACGTCATTTCAGAAGGAACTACTGCGGCTATCACGGGCAATCCTGTTTTAGAAGGACAAAATGTCATTGTTCCCGGAGATATTTCTTCTGCGGCTTATTTTATTGCTGCGGGACTTCTAATTCCGGGCTCTGAAATTTTAATCAAAGATGTGGGAATAAATCCTACACGAGATGGCATTCTAAAAGTATGCGCAGATATGGGCGCAGATATTCAGCTTTTAAATAAGCGGGAATACGGAAAAGAACCTGTGGCCGATATTCTGGTAAAACACAGCGAGTTAAAAGCAACAGTTATCGAAGGCGCACTTATTCCCACTCTCATTGACGAACTTCCGATGCTTGCTGTTATGGCAGCCTTTGCCCAAGGTACTACCGTCATCCGTGATGCGCAGGAATTAAAGGTAAAAGAGTCTAACCGTCTGGATATTATTGTGCAGCATTTATCTGCTATGGGAGCTGATATTATTCCTACGGAAGACGGCATGGAAATACATGGAGGCAAGCCTTTAAAAGGCGCTGTTTTAGACAGCTATATGGATCACAGAATTGCCATGTCCTTTGCCGTTGCCGGTATGGCTGCTGACGGAGAAACAGAAATTTTAAATGCTTCCTGCGTAGATATCTCCTATCCTGAATTTTATCGGGATATGGCTACAATTTCTGCTTCATAAGGTCGTTAAATTTTAAACAAATTTTAGAATTTCTATATATTTTTTTATTGATTTATTGTAGTAAATATGTATAATATAGAAGAGAAGCAGGGTTTTCCCCTTCTTTAAAAAAGGATATCGCAAACCTGTCTTGGCAGGTGAGATTATCGTAATTAATATAAGAGAAAAGAGGTACATGTAAGATGGCAGAATTGAATTTAAGCAAATACGGCATCACTGGAACAACTGAGATTGTTCACAACCCTTCTTATGAATTATTATTCGCTGAAGAAACAAAACCGGAACTGGAAGGCTTTGAAAAAGGTCAGGAAAGTGAACTGGGTGCAGTTAACGTAATGACAGGTGTATACACAGGACGTTCTCCTAAAGACAAATTCATCGTTATGGATGAAAACTCTAAAGACACTGTATGGTGGACTTCTGATGAATACAAAAACGACAACCATCCGGCTACACAGGAAGCTTGGGATACTGTAAAAGATATTGCTTTAAAAGAGCTGTCTAACAAAAAACTGTATGTTGTAGATGCTTTCTGCGGTGCAAACAAAGATACACGTATGGCTATCCGTTTTATCGTAGAAGTAGCTTGGCAGGCACATTTTGTTACAAACATGTTCATTCAGCTACTGAAGAAGAGCTGAAAGACTTCGAACCAGACTTTATCGTATACAATGCTTCTAAAGCAAAAGTTGAAAACTACAAAGAATTAGGATTAAACTCTGAAACAGCTGTTATGTTCAACATCACAAGCCGTGAGCAGGTTATCGTAAATACATGGTACGGCGGAGAAATGAAAAAAGGTATGTTCTCTATGATGAACTACTACCTTCCATTAAAAGGTATCGCTTCCATGCACTGCTCTGCAAACACAGACTTAAATGGTGAAAACACAGCAATTTTCTTCGGTCTTTCCGGAACAGGAAAAACTACACTTTCCACAGATCCAAAACGTCTCTTAATCGGTGATGACGAACACGGCTGGGATGACAACGGTGTATTTAACTTTGAAGGCGGATGCTACGCAAAAGTTATCGACTTAGATAAAGATTCTGAACCAGATATCTACAATGCAATCAAACGTGACGCTCTTCTTGAGAACGTAACATTAGATGCAGAAGGAAAAATCGACTTTACAGATAAGAGCGTAACAGAAAATACTCGTGTATCTTATCCAATTAACCACATTGAAAATATTGTTCGTCCTGTATCTTCTGCTCCAGCTGCAAAAGAAGTTATCTTCTTATCTGCAGATGCATTTGGTGTATTACCTCCAGTATCTATTCTGACACCAGAACAGACACAGTACTACTTCCTTTCTGGATTTACAGCAAAATTAGCTGGTACAGAACGTGGAATTACAGAACCTACACCAACATTCTCCGCTTGCTTTGGACAGGCATTCTTAGAGCTGCATCCTACAAAATATGCAGAAGAGCTTGTTAAGAAAATGCAGCAGAGTGGAGCAAAGGCTTACCTTGTAAACACAGGATGGAATGGTACAGGAAAACGTATCTCCATTAAAGATACTCGTGGTATCATCGACGCTATCTTAAACGGAGACATCTTAAACGCTCCTACAAAGAAAATCCCATACTTCAACTTCGAAGTACCAACAGAGCTTCCGGGTGTTGATGCAAATATCCTTGATCCTCGTGATACTTACGCTGATGCTTCCGAATGGGAAACAAAAGCAAAAGACTTAGCACAGAGATTTGTTAAGAACTTTGCTAAATACGAAGGAAATGAAGCTGGTAAAGCATTAGTTGCTGCCGGTCCTCAGGAATAATAAAATAAGATTTTTAAATATGAAAAAAACGCCAGTTCCGATAAATATCGGTTCTGGCGTTTTTTCTTTGCAATCTTTTTATCACTCAATAATCATGGCATCTCCGAAGCTGAAAAAGCGATAACGCTCTTTTACTGCTTCTTCATAAGCATTCATAATCTTTTCTTTTCCCGCCAATGCAGAAACCAGCATTAAAAGGGTTGACTCCGGTAAATGGAAGTTTGTAATTAAAGCATCAATCATTTTAAACTGATAGCCGGGATAGATAAAAATATCTGTCCATCCGCTTTTGCCTGCAAAATCCCATTCTCATCTGTGGCAGACTCTAAAGTTCTGCAGCTTGTAGTTCCCACGGAAATCACTCTGCCGCCTTTTGCCTTTGTTTCATTGATGATTTTTGCCTGCTCCTCTTCCACTACATAAAATTCAGAGTGCATGTGATGACTTTCTACATCATCTACCTTTACAGGGCGGAACGTACCCAGTCCCACATGAAGGGTTACATGGGCAATTTTCACGCCTTTTTCTTCTATTTCTTTCAATAATTCTTTTGTAAAATGAAGTCCTGCCGTAGGCGCTGCTGCACTTCCCTCGTTTTTTGCATAAACGGTCTGGTAACGTTCCTTATCCTGAAGCTTATGAGTGATATAAGGAGGAAGAGGCATTTCTCCCAGCTTGTCTAAGATTTCTTCGAAAATCCCTTCGTACTGAAACTGTATCAGACGATTTCCTTCTTCTACAATATCCAGCACTTCACCGATTAAAAGTCCATCGCCAAAGCTGATTTTTGTTCCCGGTTTTGCTTTTTTACCCGGTTTTACTAAGGTTTCCCATATATTGTTTTCTCTTCTTTTTAACAGAAGAATTTCAATCCCTGCATCTGTTCCGACCTTACTTCCGTATAAACGAGCCGGTATTACTCTTGTATCATTGATAACAAGACAATCCTCTGGATTTAAATAGTCAATAATATGTTTAAAATCTGTATGGCATATTTCACCGGTTTGTTTATCCAAGTGCATCAGTCTGGAAGATGACCTGTCTAATAATGGATCCTGTGCAATCAGTTCTTCCGGCAAATCATAATAAAAGTCTGCTGTTCTCATGGTTTCTCCTTTCTGTTCTCTGACGAAAGGGGGCTGCCGCATTATATTTAATACGACAGCCTCCTGTTTCTATTTAGTAATATACCACATCTTCTTCAAGAAGTATAGCTTTGTTCTCTTTCATTTCTACAATATTCACACTGCAGTTTGGCGGAACTTTTCCATGCCAGAAATTTGCAATATCTGCATCTTCATATACGTTTTGTAAAAGCGCACGCACTGCGCAGCCGTGAGAAGCAATGAGAATATTTTTATCCTGCAATTCTTCTCTGGCAATAATATCCTCCCAAAAATCTCTGGTTCTGGCGCAAATGTGAGTAAGCTCTTCTCCCCCTTTTGGTGCTCTATAATCCTTTGTGTTATGGAAGAAATTATAAAGCATCTCCTGAGGAAGCAGGGAAGAATTTTCTCCCTCCCACTCTCCAAAGCAAATTTCCTGTATTCTCGCATCTTCATAGATGGGAATTTCCCTGTTGCCAAGCGCCAGCTTTGCCGTGTCCTTTGCTCTCTTTAAAGGACTGGTAAAACAACAGTAAAAAGGAATTTCCTTCAGCGCCTCTCCTGTTTTTTCTGCCAAAGCAATACCCTTTTCGTTTAACTCAGTGTCAGAAGCCCCTTGCAGCCTTTTCTGCACATTCCACTGGGTTTCTCCATGTCTAAGAATATATAACTTCATCATTATTTACGCAGCTCAATACCAAGTGTTTCCAGACCATTGAGGATTTTTTCATGGCTGCATTTACATCTGCATCCTCTAAGGTTCTGTCTTTCGCACGGAAGGTAACAGAATATGCCATAGATTTATATCCTTCTTTAATCTGGCTTCCTTCATAAATATCGAATAACTGGTAATTCTCCAGAATTTTTCCGCCTCTCTGTGCAATAACTGCTTCAATCTGTCCTGCCAATACTTCTTTTGGAACGACCATACTAATGTCACGGCTTACAGCAGGGAATTTTGCAATGCCTTCGTATTTTCTGTCAAAGGTTGCAAATTCTAAAATTGCAGGAATATCCAGAACAGCTACATAAGCTTTTTCTCCGATGCCGTCAGAAGCTGCAACTGTTGGGTGAACCTCTCCCATATATCCAATTACAGTTTTATCATAAATAATTTCTGCCTGACGTCCCGGATGAAGGAATGGTTTGCCTGCGTTTGGATTGTATTCCTCTTTTTTGTGCATACCGATTTTATCTAAGAATTCCTCTACAACGCCTTTCATAGAGAAGAAATCGCCTGCTCCGTACATACCTAATGTGAACATCATTCTTTCTTCCGGAAGCTCTGTTAAAGGTAATTCTTTTGGAAGATAAATATTTCCTAATTCATATAAGCGAACGTCTTTATTTCTTCTCTTATAGTTTGTTCCCAGAGATGTGAGCATACCGTTTAAAGAGATTGTTCTCATAATGCTGAAATCTTCTCCTAATGGATTAGAAATCACAATAGCTTTTCTCAATTCGTCATTTTCCGGAATTAACAATTTGTCAAATACCTTCGGGCTTTCAAAAGAATAACAATACCCCTGAGAAAATCCGTTAAATTCTGCCATATCTCTTGCCACCTGCTCAATACGCAGTTTGAATGGAAGTTTTCCTGTGGTTGCTTCTCCTTTTGGCAATGTTGTAGGAATGTTGTCATATCCGTAGAAACGGGCTACTTCCTCTGCTAAATCTGCCATACGGAAAATATCATGTCTGAAAGTAGGCGCTACGATTTCTCCTGTACTTTCATCATATTTTAATTCTACTCTGCTTAAATATTCTAACATTTCTTCTTTAGAAAGCTCTGTTCCCAGAAGGCTGTTGATTTTATCTGCATCAAAAGCAACACGTACCGGTTCTTTTACTTTTGAATATACGTCTGCCATACCACCTACCACTTCGCCGCAGCCAAATTCTTCGATTAACTGACAAGCTCTGTCAATGGCAGCCTGTGCATTGTTTGGATCTAAGCCCTTTTCAAATTTACCGGAAGCATCTGTACGAAGTCCTACTTTTTTGCTGGAAAGACGAATATTTACACCGTCAAAGCAAGCTGCTTCTAAGAGAACGGTTGTGGCATTTTCTGTAATCATGGAGTTTTCTCCACCCATAATTCCGGCAATTCCAACAGGCTTCTTTCCATCACAAATCATCAGTACAGAGTCATCTAATACTCTTTCCTGACCGTCTAAAGTAACGAATTTTTCGTCTTTTTTTGCACGGCGAACAATGATTTCCTGTCCTTCAATGGTATCCATATCATAAGCGTGCATTGGCTGTCCGAATTCTTCCATAACATAGTTGGTAATATCTACCAGATTGTTAATAGGGCGAATACCGTTTGCAGCCAGACAACGCTGCATCCATTTTGGTGAAGGTCCGATTTTTACGTTCTTTACCATTCTTGCACAGTAACGAGGGCAAAGCTCCTTGTCTTCTACGGTTACTTTTACATAATCGTTGACGTCTTCAGAATTTCCTTTTACTTCTACAACCGGTGGATAAAATGGTTTCTGGAAAGTAGCCGCTGCTTCTCTCGCAATACCGATTACACTGTAACAGTCTACACGGTTGGAAGTAATTTCGTACTCAAACACTACATCATTAAAGCCTAAAGCCTCGATAGCGCTTGCTCCCACTTCTGCGTCTTCCGGAAAATATAAATACCGTCTTCTGCTGCTTCCGGATAAAATTCCGTTGTAGAACCCAGTTCTTCAATGGAGCACATCATACCGCAGGACTCTACACCGCGAAGCTTTCCTGTTTTAATTTTTGTTCCTCCTGCAACACTTCCGCCGTCTAATACAACCGGAATTTTATCTCCTTCATGTACATTAGAAGCACCTGTTACAATCTGAACAGTCTCTGTTCCGATATTTACCTGACAAACAATCAATTTGTCCGCATCTGGATGTCTTTCAATTTTTTCAATCTGTCCAATGACAATCTTTTCAAGGTCTGCATCCAGTTCCTCAAAACCTTCTACCTTTGTTCCTGATAAAGTCATTGCATCTGTATATTCCTGTGCGCTCACATCTAAATCCGGCACATATTTTTTAATCCATGATAATGATGTATTCATTTTTCTCTCTCCTCCTAGAACTGACGTAAAAATCTTGTGTCATTTTCATATAATAAACGCATATCGTCAATTTCGTATTTCAAAAGTGCAATACGTTCAAGACCTACGCCAAACGCAAATCCGGTGTATTCTTCCGGATCAATTCCACACATTTCCAGAACATGAGGATGTACCATACCACAACCTAAAATTTCAATCCAACCGGAACCTTTACAGAAACGGCAGCCTTTGCCTCCGCATTTGAAACAGGAAACGTCTACCTCTGCACTTGGCTCTGTAAATGGGAAGTGATGCGGACGGAATTTTGTCTTTGTTTCCGGTCCAAACAATTCTTTTGCAAATTCTTCTAAAGTTCCTTTTAAGTCTGCAAAAGTAATGTGTTTATCAATAACAAGACCTTCAATCTGATGGAAAGAAGGAGAATGTGTTGCATCTACTTCATCAGAACGGAATACTCTTCCGGTGCAATCATACGAATTGGCAGCTTGCCCTCTTCCATTACACGTGCCTGTACCGGTGAAGTCTGTGTACGAAGTACAATGTTTTTATTTACATAGAAAGTATCCTGTTCATCTTTTGCAGGATGTCCTTCCGGAATATTTAATTTTTCAAAGTTATATAAGTCATATTCTACTTCAGGACCTTCCACTACTTCATAACCCATACCGATGAAAATTCTTTCTACTTCTTCCAATGCAATGGTATTTGGATGACGATGTCCGATTTCCATTTTTTTTGCAGGAAGTGTTACATCAATCACTTCTTCTTTTAATTTTTTCTCTAAAGCTTCTGCTTCTAATTTTCCTTTGGTCTCTTCCAAAAGACTTTCTAACTCCGCTCTTACTTCATTTACCCACTGACCTACCTTTGGTCTGTCTTCAGGGGCAACATCTTTCATTCCTTTTAAAACTGCAGTTAATTCACCTTTTTTACCTAAAAATGCAACTCGCACTTCATTTAACTTATCCAAAGAATTTGCTTCCTGAATACGCTTTGCAGCTTCTTCCTGAATATGCTGTAATTTTTCTTTCATGACTTTCTCCTTTTATTTCTATATTTAGATGCAAAGAAAAAAACTCCGCCCCTAAAAGGACGAAGTCATTACAATCTCGCGGTACCACCCTCGTTCCTGTCAAACACATGACAGGCACTCGTATCTGTTTAACGCACAGTTACGTCATCTCCTACTTCTGTAACATACAGTTTCAAAAATGCAGCTCCGGTGGGAATTTCAATATCTGTCTGAACTGAGGAAAGCTTACAGCCAATGACTTTCCATCTCTGGCAGAAAACAGGTATCTACTGACACTTTCTTTGCTTTTTTCATATCTGCCCTTTATTTTATCCACTTTCTTATCTGCTGTCAAGATTTTCTTTCATCTTCTTTTTCCTCATCCTCATCACTTTGCAAAAGCTGATAGTATTCCTTTTTAATCATCTGAGCAGCCATCTGATGCACCTCCTCGATTTTCGCCTCAAAATAATGGTTCACCTGTGCGCCCAGCATCACAAACATCATGCAAAAATACAGCCACAGAAGCACTAAGACAATAGTTGTCATACTTCCATACATATTTGCAGCGCCATTGTAAAAATCAATATATAAAGAAAAGCCAAAAGAAAAAGCAGACCAGCATACAGCACACAAAAGCGCTCCCGGAAACTGACTTCTGAAAGTCGCTTTTCGATTGGGAATAAATTTATACATCATCAAAAAGACCACACACAGCGCACTGAGCGTAATCAGCACTCTCATGCTGATAATCATAGTTACCACTTTCTCCATAAAAGGAAAATGGCTGGTTAATTCCCTCTGCAAGCTATTCCCAAATACCTGTAAAGTCAACGTTAAAATAATGGATATGACAAAAACCAGAGTATAAAACACCGCCCGAATTCTGCTCATGAGAAAATTTCTGGTTTCTTTTACCTGATAAATACTGTTAAATCCTCGTGTCAGCGCCTGTATGCCCTTTCCTGCCGACCACATGGCAATTACAGCAGAAACAGGCACAACACCCAGAGATTTCTCATAAACTTCGTTTACAATGCTCTGTATAAAAGTTTCAAAATTCTCCGGACACACCTGAAGCAGCGCATGAACTACTTCTGCTTTTGTCAACGGCGTATATTTTACAGAAGTCATTAGAACAAGCATGAAGGGAATAAAGGAAAGTATGATAAAATATGCCGCCTGTGCCGCATAAGCCGTTACATGACGCTCGTTCATACTTTTTATAAATTCTTTTGTCGCACCAAGGAAACGCTTCACCATACTTTCACCCCCATCTTCTTAACAATATGAGCCATTGTATCATGGATTTTCCTTCTTGACAACATCCTGCACCTGCCCAAGCTCTACTTCCTGATAGAAATAGTTCAAAATTTCCTCATAAGTTTTTCCCGTGTCTGCCATGCCCTTTGCTCCATTCTGGCTCATACCTACACCATGACCATAGCCTCCGCCTTTTATCTGATAACCGGTCCACACACCTGCCGTATCTGTCTGTTCTTCCATTGTAAAATAAGCGCTAGGAAGGAGCTTTCCCCCTTTTACAGAAGAACCGTCCTGTCGAATAATTTCTGCTCCCAAAGGCGCTAATACAGAACGAATATCATATTCACTATAAAGCTTTTTGCTCCTTGCTCTGTTTCCACCTTCAGATGCAGTACCGCATCCCCTTCTCCTTTTTCTACAATTTCCACCCTTTGTACCTCTTTTACTTCCGGCAATAACTGCTGTACATTTTTCAAAATATTTTCTTTGGAAACAAGAACCTCCACTGATACCAAGGCTCTTGGGAGTCGTAAGTACAATCCACACTTTTTAGATAAGAGGCAGGAGACGCTGTTTCCCACACCTCGTCGGTACTAGTTTTTCCGTGAGAAGTGGAGAAATAATATGCCTGAATAGGATTTCCGTCTTTTAAAAGAATTTCTCCTTTTGTTTCCTGCACGGCTTCATTGGCAGACTCCGCCTCTGCTGTATTTTGATATACCTGATAAGAAACACTGTCATCTACCTGTCCGTGAAGCTGCTCTAATTTTTTGCTTTCAAGCTGTACGCAGGCATAAGTCCTTGCACACACTGCCTGTGCTTTTAAAGCTTCTTTAGGATAAGAGGACGGCATTTCACTGGGTACAACTCCGCAGAGATAATCCTCCAAAGGCAGTTCATTGACAAGATGCAGTCCATATTCATCTTCATAAATTTCTAAGCTCCCTTTATAAGAGGGCACACCCTGTCCTCTTTTTAAAGAAGTAAGGGCAATCCTACATTCCTGATTTTCCGGCAAAAACCTCAGGCTGCCATTTGCAAGTTCTTGGCAGCCTGTTTTCAAAGTTATTTTTTCTCCGGAAGAAAATGTTTTCTGAATTACACCTTCCGTTTGATAATTCCCCTGAAATTCCAAGGAAACCTCTGAATGGTAATAGCTTTCATAATCATTTGTCATTAAAACCACACGAATAGAAGGTTCTTCCATAGCTTCCTCTGGCGCTTCTGCCTCCTGCTGTGGCTGTGACTCTTTCGGAAGTTCCGTTTTTGCACTTGCCCATTCATTCTCCTTTTGTGCATACTCTCTTAGAATTTCCTTTTCTGTGACCGCTTTCCTTTCTCCTGCTTTTCCGGCACACCATACAATCAAAATTCCTATAAGAGCAATGAGAATAATCAGGAGTTTCCACTTTAACTTTTCTTTCCAATTCATACTCCTAATATATGCTTTTTCTTCCTTATTCATGCAAAGAGTCAAAAAGGCTATGACATGAGGTTCTTTCGATTGCTTTCTCATGTCATAGCCTATTTTATCTGTTATTTTCTCACAGAAAATTTATAAATCGTTGTTGTATCGTATTTTTCTCCTGCTTTTAATACAGAGCTCTGAAAAGCAGCCTGATTGCAGGCATCCGGATAATACTGTGTTTCCATACAGAAACCGCCCCGTTTACCATATACGCATCCGTCTTTTCCCTGTTCCTGCTCAATAAAGTTTCCGATATAGAACTGCATCCCCGGTAAATCAGTAAAGACTTCCATAACAATACCGGACTCCTCTGAAAATGCTTCTGCCGCTTTTTTCATTTCTCCCTTTTCTCTGGACAGTGCGTAATTGTGGTCATAACCGCCGCCAAATTTTAACTGGTCAAAATCTGCTTCTACATCCTGTCCGATTTTCTTTGGCTTTGTGAAATCCATCGGTGTTCCTTCTACCGGCAGAATTTCTCCTGTGGGAATTGCCTGAGAGTCAGATACCGGTGTATATTCCGGAGCAAAAATCTGTACAGTATGATTAAGCATTGCTTCTGCCCTGCATGGTGTCCTGCCAGATTAAAATAGGAATGATTTGTCATATTTACCACGGTATCTGCATCTGCGCTTCCCTGATAATGCAAAACAATCTCATTGTCATCTGTCAACTCATAAGTCACATATCCTGTAAAGTTCCCCGGAAATCCCTGATCCCCGTCAGGACTTAAAATGCAAAAAGTAACTGCATTTTTTTCTTCATCTATCTCTGTTACATTCCATACTCTGGTACGGTACCAGTTTGGACCGCTATGTAAGTTATTAACATTGTCATTCACTGCAAGAGGATACTCTTTTCCATTGATAGAAAATGCTGCGTTTTTAATACGGTTTCCGTTTCTTCCAATGGTTGCTCCGAAATGTCCCGGATTTTTATAATATCCCTCAACAGTATCATATCCTAAAGCAACGTCAATTTTATTTCCGTCTTTATCCGGAACTAAAATCTGTACTAAAGTTGCTCCAAAGTCTGTTACCGTAATTGTCATCTGATTTTTATTTGTAATACTGTATAAAAATACTTCCTGATTGTCCATACCTTTTCCAAAGGACTGTTTTGTAATACCCATTTTATCCCTCTCCTGTCTCTTGAAGTTTCCTATGAAATAAAAAAATAAGCCCCGAAAGGCTTTTTTTAATCCCAGAGTGCCGTTTCCTATCTTCTGACTCCTAGCTTATGCTAGGTGGGCAACCGCAACCGGCTCGCTGTCTTCCGCTGCGCAATGACGGCTTGACATTAAATCGGCAATATAGGAATCCCGTTTAAAGTAATGTAGGTTCAAAATAAATAGGATTATCGCACACCCCAGGATTTCATATCATTATTATACTCTAGTATATGAAATTTTTCAACAAAAAATACGCAGTTGAAAAGAAAAAAATCAAAAGATTTTACGCTCTCTTTTCCACGTAAGCAAGACAGATTTTTCTTACTTCTTCCATACGCTCTTTTGTCTTTGGATTTGTGTAATTCATGCGGTCAATATTATGATTGATATAATCATGCTCCTGGATATATCCAAAGCTGGAAGCAAAATTCAAATCAAAGATAAATGCCAGATAGGAAACCCACATGTCCAAATGTGTGTTCTCTCATTTCGCAAAATACTGCGTTCCTCTCGGATTGCTTCCATAATATTATCAGACACTTCCTCTGTCTCTACGATTTCCTTTGACACATCAAAATGTGCCTCCAGACTTTCCGTTGCTTTCACTCGAAAATTATCCAGTTTATCTGCATCTCGGATTAGTTTGCAATGAAGTAAAATTCGTTCATCTTTCATTTCAGGCAACTGATAAGCAGAATGCCAATAAATGGCTTCCCGAATGATTTCGTCATACTTATCTGTTTCGATAAAATCACGGATTTTCCCTTCTTCAAATAAGACCTGCACTCCAAACTTGGCATGATCCATAATATTATCATCATAGCTGTTGTATTTCTTTAGTTGCTCAAATCTTCCGATATCATGTAAAAGCGCTATTAAAAGAGCCAGTTCCTTGTCTTCTTCCGAAATCTTCTCTCTGGTTGTAATATATTCTGCTGCTTTTACCACACAAAAGGTATGAACTCTTTTTAACTTAATCTTCTCATCTTTTGCATCATAAGCGCTTAAATATTCCTGAAAGCTCTTTCTTGCATATTCTAAATCAATTCCTGACATTTTACCTTTCCTCTTTAAATTCCCAATATTTTCATAACGGTCTCTGCCATCTGTGACACCTGTGCTGTTGTGTTATGACGAATTTCGGCTGTACGAATTTCTTCGATTGCCTGAGGCACGGGAATTTTTGCAAGTTCAGATAATTCATCCACTAACTGGAAATCTTCCATATCTTCGTATTTTTTATCTATGGCAGTCATGACACTTCTCGTAAATTTGAAGGGACTTGCTGTTGAAGCAATAACCGTCTTTGTATTGTCCTGTGTGTCCTTCTTATATTTTTCATACACAGCTTTCCCTACGGCTGTATGAGTATCCAGTACATATCCTGTTTCTTCGTATACCTGTCGGATTGTCTGTGCAGTTTCTTCTTCATTGGCATAATTTCCATAGAATTCCCGAAGCTTTTCCTTCATTTCTTCTGTAATTTCATATTTGCCCTCTGCCCCTAGCTGCTCCATGAAATTAGGTTTTTCTCCGCATCATTTCCCGCAATTTTATAAATCAATCGTTCCAGATTGCTGGAAATCAGAATATCCATTGAAGGAGAATTTGTCAAACGGAAATCACGGTTTCTGTCATAACATCCTGTTCTAAAAAAGTCATACAGCACTTTATTTTCATTGGAAGCACAGATAAAACGGGCAATAGGAATTCCCATTTCTTTTGCATAATACGCTGCCAGAATATTTCCGAAGTTTCCAGTAGGAACTACCACGTTTATCTGTTCATTCTCTTGAATTTCTCCTGCTTCCATCAATCTTAAGTATGCGTATACATAATAGGCAATCTGCGGCACCAAGCGTCCGATATTGATAGAGTTTGCAGAAGAAAACTGAAAGCCTGCGCCTGCCAACTTTTCTTTCATTTCTTTATCATTGAAAATATTCTTTACACCTGTCTGAGCATCGTCGAAATTACCGTAAATTCCCACAACGGCTGTATTTTCTCCCTTTTGTGTAAGCATCTGTTTTTCCTGAACAGGACTTACTCCGTCCTTTGGATAGAAGACAATAATGCGTGTTCCCGGCACATCTGCAAATCCCGCCATAGCAGCTTTTCCGGTATCGCCTGATGTTGCTGTCAAAATCACGATTTCATTGGTAACACCATTTTTCTTTGCTGCTGTTGTCAGAAGATGAGGCAAAATAGAAAGCGCCATATCTTTAAAAGCAATGGTAGAACCGTGAAACAGCTCCAGATAATAGGAATTTCCCTTTTTCACCAGCGGAGCAATTTCAGGCGCATCAAACTTGCTGTCGTATGCTTTATTGATGCAGTTTCTCAATTCTTCTTCTGTAAATCGGTCAGAAGTCTGCTCATGACCTGATATGCGATTTCCTGATAGCTTTTTCCCAGCAATTCTTTCAAAGGCACGTCTAACGCCGGAATACTGTCCGGCACAAATAATCCGCCGTCCTCTGCCAGTC
>ENA-OQIC01000280-OQIC01000280.1-human-gut-metagenome-genome-assembly--contig:-NODE-280-length-23033-cov-1.947525_pt1 | contig 23033 bp, 29 predicted proteins | sample MGYA00242572_ERZ504736 | MGnify/ENA primary metagenome ERZ504736 (study PRJEB26092, sample SAMD00036201) | human gut metagenome | host: Homo sapiens | study: EMG produced TPA metagenomics assembly of...
TATAAGCGGTAATAAACATACACCAAAAACAATAAAAAATTCACCAATAAAAAAACATAATATTACAACATTGAGTACCATATTTCGGCATCAAACGAAGAGCCTTGACATCTTGATACAGCTGAATCCAATACTTGTCATCAGAGGTCTCCGCAGTAGCGAATACACGGTTACTCGGGTTACACTCAACAAAAGTAGTATTTAAATTCGGACTTTCAGAAAAAATACGATTCAAATGCCAAAAAGCCATATTTCCACGAAAATCGCCGTGAACCTCGTTCATTGAATATTTATACTCGGCATAGCGAGGCGTATAACCGAAAGTTCCATTATTGCTAGCGGAAGTTTGCTGCAAATAAACCTCCTCGTTCTTGATTTCCTGCTCGCCAAGATGAGCGAACTCAGGAAAATAGAAATCCATATTGTCAAATTTACGGAAATCCTTCGGAACACCTTGCTGATATCCGGTGCGAGGACGAATAGACATAATACCGATAATATATCCATGCTCCTCAAAGTAACGCTTAAAGCCATGATTAACACCAGCGGAAATACCATGTCCGGCCATATTCGCCTGCGGACTGGTGGAATCAGTAGCAGACGTTTGAAGAACCTCGGAAACAGAAATGGGGGTACGACCACCACCGAGGAACTGCGGACGCTGCAAACGAGCGTCAGAACTACGTACACCGAAATGCGAGAGGATCTGCTCGATATAACGAGAACCAGAACGGGCATTACGCTCAAACCAACGCTGTAAGGCATTCGAGGTACGAAGATCATTAATACTAACACCTAGCTCATCTACGTTGACTTGAAAATTGTCCGGTTCAAGATAAGCGCCATCAGTATCTCCAGCTATAAGCGCACCACCGACAAGCTGCATCGCACCAGCGGGACGATTAGAGGTTCCGGGCATACGATACGTGTCAGCATGAGCACCATTTTTAAAGTTACATCCAAATTACCTCCAGAACCTTGAATAGGCACGGTAACCTCGGGACCACGTTGCACCCAAGGAAGAGCAGAGGTAAAATAGTCTTTTTCCCACGCGCGACGGCGAAGGGTCAATAACCTTGTAACCTCATCAGCACTAAGAACAATACCGCTATTCAAAGAAAACTCAATAGGTTTCGTTAAATTCTGATCTCGATAATACTCGTTATAAATCAATTGATACGCACGGAAAGGAAGGGCAGACACCTGATATCCGACGGGAGGCATAACGCTGTTAGGAGAACGATTCGGAAAAGCTACATTATTAAAACCACCAATAGTCGGTAATCCTAGATAATCCATAGTGAGCCATCATCCAATAAAACGGCGGCCGACGTAGGATTCACCCAATCGGGACGAAGGGCAATCTTTGGAAAGACAGGCGTATCAGTACCATCAACACCTTTCGTAATAAAATCCTCCCATTGATTCCAAAGGAGGCGATTGGGAACAAAGAAATAATGAGTGAACACATCCACTCGATGCATCATGGGAGCGACCAGCGGAGCCAAACGAACCAGCATTTCCGTATTGACACGGAACTTATCACCGGGTACGACAGGTTTACACATGATAGGAACCAACTCGCCAGCGTTCGCTGTTAACTTATTCTCATAAGAAAGATTAAAAACATTACGTCTAGGACGTTTTAATTTAACGGAATTAAAAATATTAGCCATTACTTAATTTTAATTTTTCCTCGCACGTCTCTCATAATCCAGCTTACTCTCTGTCTCAAGCTGATCGGCGATATAACGCAACCGGGGACTCGTGTTAATATAATGATGCCATTCTTGCTGCATCTGATTGATAAAGAAAGCCTCACGAAGCTCTTTTAGGTATTCCTTCATATCATCATCGTAAAGCTTATCGGCATAGTAACGAGGCATAGCCATTCGCATACCATTGAAAGCACGAACATAATCACGGGGATGAAGGCGGTAGAAATCCAGTATTTGCTCACGTAAGAAATGGTAGCCAATACCCGGCATCCGAGAACACATCATAAAGGGTTGATATTCCTTTATGTCTTTAAGAATATCGGGAACCATACTTTTCTCTATACATATACTTCGTGACGTAAGCGATCTCTTTCGTAGTGAGAGGATGGGCTTGAACAAAACCATTCTTCCAACACTCGGCGAGAAGATCACCTCCATGCTTACCAGTAAAAGGAAAACCGAACAATATCATGTGATAATGCGGGCGGCCACCTTGGGAACCATATTCAGAAGTCAAGAAGTAACGCAAACGATATTGATCATACTTTTTGCGAAGACGTTTCATGAACAACTGAATATCACGTTTAGATACAACGCCAACCTCAGACTTAAACAAATCCTCACCGATCATAGCAGTAGGTATATGCTCATCATCATAAGTAAGGGTAACGAATAAAGAGAAGGGATACTCATCCGCTTCGGCTTGCAATCGATAAACCCATGATTGACGCTTATTTTCCGACAGTTCACACACCGACCGCAGGGAACGGCTCCACGGTCGGGTAAATGGATACGATGAAGACACTGCATTATTAGCCTCTCCTAATACGGGAAAAACGACCACGCCAACGAAGATACCGCTTATTAAAGCGAGTATATCTACGCTTGCTAAATCTCCTTCTTATTTTCATGCCGGATTTAATTTAGATATATCATCATCCTTGCCAAACACTGATTGGATAGCGTCTATCAACAGCTAACGCTACTTGAATAAATACTTTCCAGAACGGTTCATAATCTTATTCCTCCTCTACTTAAGCGATAACTACGAATACGGCGTTTACGGGAACGACCGAGAAAACCTCTTCTTCTTCTTCTCATAATATAAATTATTTGGGATTAAACAAACGATCGTAGCGAGCACGATCTCTAAACGACATTTCCAAACGTTGAGCAAAGTCACGAAGAAAGCCAAGAGTAGAAGTATTCTTACCAAAAACACGTTCTATCTCATTACGGAAAGCATTAATATCATAACTCTGCTGAAATTGACGAGTAATCTGGAGAGCCTGTAAATATTTTTGATGACTCAACTTGATCTTATTATCAAACAAAGCCTTGTCAAGCTCATATTGAATAACCTCACGATTAGCCTTCGTCCAACCTTGAGAGGCACCAGCCTGTTTTTGATTCATATCGGCGATAGCGGAGGAAACGGATACATCCTTAAGTTCTTTCGCCATATTCAGATCAAACTCGGAACGAGAGGTAGAAGCGGCTATATTCGCCTGTTTCGTAGCCTCTGTAGCCGTTTGTTGACGAATGAGACTATTTTGCGCTTCCATGTTATCAACTTGCGCCTTAACAGTACGATAAGCAAGAAACTGGGAAATAGCATCAGAAATGCCAAGATTCCAACCTCGGTAAGCTTGCATAGTCGGAGCGTTGAATTTAGCAGGTTCATATTGCGGAGTTGAACCAGAGCTATTACCAGTAACACCGTTGCCGTAGACAAGGTTAGGATTAAGCCCAGCGGCACGAATACGAGCCATTTGTTGAGTTGGAGAATTGTATTCATTTTGCAAATTCCACATGTTTAGAGAACGCTGATATGCCTTCTCATTTTCTTGTTGTTGCCATTGCGCTTGATACTTAGCGATCTCCATATTAGCCTTGTTGGTATCTTGCACCGCCTTGTTATTCATAGCGGAAGAACCAAGACCGCCAAGGAGAGAGCCAACGCCAGAGATTATACCACCAACGATGCTCATAACGAACGGATTGTGTAGTAATTAACAACATCCGGGTTATAGCGATTTACGAACCGCTGAACATTCTTGTGAACCCGAGAAGCAAGACTATAAAACTCTATTTCTACTGGTTGTTCTACCGTAGTAAGAGAAATTGTTAATTTGTAACGCTTAAAACCCATAATATCAAATGTTTAAAGATTAATATTCAGAGTTCCTAGGGAACTATTTTCTTCATTCCTACAGAAGACAAAAGTTTCGTGCCGAAGAAACCTTAGTTTCCCTATATAGAAACAAAAGTTTCCTAAGCGGAAAACAAAGGTTTTAGCGGTATAAAACTTTAGTTTTTCATGGATAAAAACTGTATAAGCTTATATGTTAATGTTTTGTCTGTATAAGGAAGAGACCGTATGATGATTGCGGCAAGTGTGGAGAGATCGTTCTGTTTAGAGATAGAAAAGTAGTAAATGATGGTAGATAGGGCCTGATAATTGTAGATGTTTTTTATCTACCACCATAGGCTAAACCGTCTAAAGATAGATGATTACAAGGATAGTTGTAGATGTTGTAGATAAATTGGATATTTTTGAACCTTAGTCAGTAAGAGAGAGTACTGTTCGTGAGTTGATGAAGGAGATCTCCTCATTGGCTATTCGCTTATCTGGATTTGGGAAAATTACGAGATCAAATACGAAACATCCCGTTTCTTTCGTTGTTATATGGAGGATTATCCATATATTTGTAAATAAACTAGGTAAGCTTATGGCAGCGAAGAAAGATAGAGTACTTTGGGCTGATGACGAGATTGATTTGTTGAAACCGCATATCTTGTTCTTGCAGGACAAAGGGTATGAGGTCGTTCCGGTGGTGAGCGGGCAAGACGCTATTGACTGCTGTAAGGAACAATCGTTTGACATTATTTTTCTCGATGAGAATATGCCCGGCTTGACAGGATTGGAGACGCTGTCGCATATCAAGGAGATCGCTCCGAATGTGCCGGTCGTGATGGTGACTAAAAGTGAGGAGGAAAGTATCATGAATCAGCGATCGGAAATAAGATCGCGGATTATTTGATCAAACCGGTAAATCCCAACCAATTGCTTCTCTCTATCAAGAAGAATGTCCATAAGAACGTGATTATCTCCGAGACGACCACGGTGGGTTATCAGCAGGAATTCGGTCGTATAGGTATGCAAATCAATGATTCCTTGACCACAGACGACTGGATGGAGGTCTATAAGAAACTAGTGTACTGGGAATTGGAACTGGAAAGCAGCCAAGTGGCAATGACAGATATGCTCCGTATGCAGAAGGAAGAGGCCAATAACGCTTTTGCCAAATTCGTGAAGAAGAATTATGTGGACTGGATACAGAATCCGGCCGATCGCCCGTTGATGAGCCCCGACCTGTTTAAGAAGAAGGTTTTCCCAATGTTGGATAATGACGAGAAGGTTTTCTTTATATTGATCGATAATTTCCGGCTGGATCAATGGCGGGTGGTAAAAGAATTGCTTACTGAGTATTTTACGTTTGACGAGAGCTTGTATTATAGCATACTGCCAACCGCCACGCAATATGCCCGCAACTCTATATTCTCGGGCTTGATGCCTTCGCAAATAGAGCAGATGTTTCCGGATTTGTGGGTAGATGAGGAGAGCGAGGAAGGTAAGAATTTGAATGAGGCTCCATTGATTCAAACCCAGATCGATCGGTTCCGTAAGAAATATACCTTCTCATATAATAAAGTACACGATTCCCAATATGGAGAGAAATTGTTGGCTACGATCCCTTCTCTTACTCGTAATCAACTGAATGTGATTGTGCTGAACTTCGTGGATATGCTTTCGCATGCTCGTACGGAGAGTAAGATGATCCGCGAGTTGGCGCAAAGCGAGGCGGCCTATCGCAGTTTGACTAAATCATGGTTCCAGCACTCTTCTACGCTTGAGTTGTTCAAACGAATCGCCGAGCGGGGAGGAAAAGTAATCGTTACGACCGATCATGGAACGATTCGGGTAACGAATCCGATCAAGGTGATAGGTGATAAGAATACGAATACCAATCTACGCTATAAGGTAGGCAAGAACTTGAACTACAATCCAAAAGAGGTATTTGAGATCCGGGACCCGGAAAAAGTAGGGCTTCCCTCCCCGAATCTAAGCAGTAAGTATATTTTCGCCTACGGAGAGAATTTCTTCGCTTATCCGAATAATTATAACTACTACGTATCCTATTATAAAAATACATTCCAGCACGGAGGAATCTCGATGGAGGAGATGTTGGTGCCGTTTATTACGATGGAACCGAAATAAATATCGTTTTTTTGTTCGTGGATGGTAGGTTTTGTTTAATTTTGCGAAAAAAGAAGTATGTTTATCCATAATGAAATACGTAAGAATCTTTCCTTGTTCTCTGATATATGTAAGAATCATGGGATAAAATCGTTGTATGCGTTTGGATCTTCAGTGACAGAGCAATTCAATCCACAGAGGAGTGATATTGACTTGTTGGTAGAGATGGAGGATATGGATCCTTTAGAAAAAGGAGAAAAATTACTTTCTTTATGGGATAAGTTAGAAGATTTCTTTCAAAGAAAAGTAGATCTACTGACTCAGAAAAGTTTAAAAAATCCATTTCTTTTAGAGAATATAGATAAAACAAAAATTCTATTGTATGACAATGAAAGAAAAGAAGTATTTGTCTGACATGATGAGGGCGATAAGCTTGATCGAATCGTTTACCGCAAATACTAGATCTTATATGGAGTATACAGTGGATCTAAAGACGCAAAGTGCGGTGGAAAGGCAATTGGCCATTATAGGTGAGGCTCTAAATCAATATGACAAACAACCGGAACGTATATCGCTAAACAATACACGGAAAATAGTTGGTTTTCGTAATCGGATTATACATGCTTATGACAGCTTGGATGACACATTGGTTTGGGCGATAGTCGTTAATCATCTGCCGGCCTTAAAAAGTGAAGTGAAAACATTATTGGAAAATTGTTAAGTTAGATAAGATGAGCACACTGAAAATAGAAAGTTTGGATAAGATCCATGAGGCGGCTAAGGAGTTTATCGCCGGGATGGATGATCGTACGGTCTTTGCCTTCTATGGTCCGATGGGGGCCGGTAAGACTACCTTTATCAAGGCGATCTGTGAGGAATTGGGTGTGGAGGATGTGATCAACAGTCCCACATTCGCTATTATCAATGAGTACCGTAGCGATACGACGGGAGAATTGATTTATCATTTTGATTTTTACCGGATCAATAAATTGAGTGAGGCGGAGGATATCGGAACAGAAGACTATTTCTATAGCGGAGCTTTATGTTTTATTGAATGGCCGGAGAAAATAGATGAGTTGTTACCCGGAGATGTGGTAAATGTCACGATCTCGGAGAATCCGGACGGTTCACGTACTGTAGAGGTTAAGTAAGTCTATGGATCCTTCCGAATACTTTATCTTATCCTTGTTTATCGCTTTGGGATTGTTCTCAATCGTAGCGGCGATCTGTAATTTTGATTGGTACTTTTAAAACCAGCGGGGCGATGACTTTCGTGAACTGGTTCGGTCGTGGCGGCGCACGTATCTTCTATGCGTTGTTGGGAATCGGGCTGATCGCTTGTGGGGCGCTGGGACTTATGTATTGGTGATAAAAAGTAAATTATACTTACTTGTCCTAGTAAGTATAATCAAAATGCCTAAGTAAGTATAACTTCGTTGTCTGATGAAGTTATACTTACTTTGAAAAAGGCCTTATTCCGCTAATTGGAAATCGAGTTGCTTACGTTCCAGATTCGCTTGCGCTACTTTGATAGTGATAGGGTCTCCCAAACGATATTGACGTTTCTTGCGACGGCCCAATAAACAATAATTCTTCTCATCAAACTCATAGTAATCGTCATCCAGATCACGGATAGGTACGAGTCCCTCGCATTTATTCTCGTTCAGTTCTACGTAAAGTCCCCATTCGGTGACACCGGAGATAACGCCGTCGAATACCATGCCGAGCTTATCCTGCATGAATTCTACTTGCTTATATTTGATGGATGCACGCTCTGCGTTGGCGGCGACTTGCTCCATGTTGGAACAATGATCGCATAAATCCTCATACTTCTTTTGTATAACGCTACGGCCACCAGCTAGATAACGTTCCAGCAATCGGTGTACCATCATATCCGGATAACGGCGGATAGGAGAGGTGAAATGTGTATAGTATTCGAAAGCCAAGCCATAGTGGCCGATATTCTCCGTGGAGTAACGGGCCTTTTGCATGGCACGGATCGCCACTGTCTCGATCAAGTTCTCTTCCGGCTTTCCTTGTACATTGTCCAATAAGGAGTTGATTCCTTTGGAGACATCCGTCTTCGTGCCGTCTGTTTTCAACTTATAGCCGAAGCGACGGATAAAAGAGGCGAAATTCTCCATTTTATCTGGGTCCGGAAGCTCATGGATACGATAAACAAATGTCTTCTTAGTCTTTCCTTTAGGAGGACGGCCCACGAACTCTGCTACGGTACGGTTTGCCAATAGCATGAACTCCTCGATTAACTTATTAGCGTCTTTTGAGACCTTGAAATAAACACGGACTGGTTTCCCTTGTTCGTCGATCTCGAATTTAACCTCATAGCGGTCGAAGTTGATAGCGCCACTCTTGAAACGACGTTCCCGCAATTTCTTGGCAAGGTCGTTCAAGGCTAGAATCTCCTCTTTATAATCTCCCTCGCCGGTTTCGATCACCTCTTGTGCTTCCTCATAGGTAAAGCGGCGGTCGCTCTTGATGATCGTGCGGCAGATCCGGGAGTTTTGTACCACGGCATCGCTATTTAGTTCGAAGACAGCGGAGAAGCATAATTTTTCCTCGTCGGGACGTAAAGAGCATATTTGGTTACAAAGTCGCTCAGGAAGCATCGGTATCGTACGGTCTACCAGATAAACGGAAGTCGCACGGCTTTGCGCCTCTTTATCGATGACACCATCCGTTTTCACATAATGTGTTACGTCGGCGATATGTACGCCAACCTCCCAGTTCCCGTTATCCAAACGGCGTGCGGAAAGGGCGTCGTCGAAGTCTTTCGCGTCCTTCGGGTCGATCGTGAAGGTTGTTATCCCCCGGAAATCCTCCCGGTTCTCAATTTCCTCCGGAGAGATCGCTTCCGGGATCTTATCCGCCGCTTTTTCTACCGAGGAAGGATATTTGTAAGGCAATCCGAATTCGGCAAGGATCGCGTGCATCTCGGCGGTATTCTGTCCGGCGATACCTAATATATCGATGACCTCACCCAGTGGATTCTTGGCTTCATCCGGCCATTCCACGATACGTACGATCGCTTTGTCGCCGTTCTTGCCCCCTTTCAGTTTATCCTTAGGGATGAAAATATCGTTAGCCAACGTCTTGTTTTCCGTAATCAAGAAGGCAAAGCCTTTAGCTACTTGAAGTTTACCTACGAAAGTACGCTCCTTGCTCTCAAGGATTTCCACGACTCACCTTCCGGCTCGGCACCTTTACGTTTGGCGAAAAGCTGTACTTTCACTTTGTCTCCATCCATGGCATGCCCGGAATTACGTTCAGCGATAAATACCGGCGTACCTCCGTCTCAGGATGAAGAATTCTTTCCATTGCTGCGGCGTGCGAAAGTTCCTACGGCTAGGGTTCCCAATCCGTTGAGACGGTAACGGCCACGGTCGATCTCGGTGATGATATCCTCGGCGGACAAGTCATACAGGATGTCTACCACCTGCAATTTCTGCACTTGGTTCTCGACTCCGATGATCTTGCTGATTTGTTTATAGTTGAAAGGTTCCTTGGGAGAGGATTGGAATACGGAAATGATGGCTTGGATCATCGCTTCTTTTTTCATACGTTTACCAACACCCTTTTCCTTTTTTCCTTTTTTCTCCTTATTGTTATCTTTTTTTGCTGGTCTATTCTTTGCCATTCTGTATAATTATTTGCATTTGTTTTTGTGGAGACGGGGCACGCCTCGTCTTTTGCACGCCATGTCTACAAAGGAAACAATTTAAATTGATATTTGGTTGACAATTGTGTTAATTAGATTTATTAAGCTCGCGGATTCTTAATGGAAACAATTCGCCGGCACCCCTTTCGCTCCGGGCTTGCAACAGAATACGCTACCGCTTAGTGGATATTCCTCAAGCTGTTCCTCACTCAATCCGGCACGGGCAGTCGTTATATAAAGCGTGTCGAGCTTATCCCCTCCAAAAGCGCATGACGCTACGTGGGGGCCGGTACGACAATTTTTGTCAACAGGTCGCCGGTATAGGGATTGTAACAATAAACACCGCCACCTCCCCATTGAGCCACCCAAAGGTTGTCGTTGCGATCTATCGTCATTCCATCCGGGGAGCCGGTGCCCTCGGGTATATTTACGGCTACGCCATCGTACAATATGTCACCGGAGCTATCGTCATACCGGAAACGTATGATCTTACGGGTAGGTGTGTCGTTGTAATACATGTATTTCTTGTTGGCGGACCATACGATCCCATTGGAGATCGTGACTTTTGTCAACTTTGTTTCGACGGTTCCGTCTGCCCATACACAATAAAGGCTGGCAGCCCTTTAGGCGCGCCAAATCCCATGGTGCCGATCCATAAGCGTCCGGACGGGTCGCATTTCCCATCGTTGCAACGAATCTTCCCGTTATTGTCCGGGATTGGGGCGATAGATGCCGTGTTCCCATCCGTTAGGTTTACACGTATGATCTCGTTTTGTAAAGCGACGACTACCGTACTGTCCGTTTCCGGTACGACGGTAGAGACCATGCGGTCGAACTGCCATGAACGGCAGTTTTGCAAGTCCGGTATATACTCATATAACGTCTTTCCTTCAATATCTACCCAGAAAAGTGTATTGCGATCGGGATGCCAAATCGATCCCTCCCCTGTAGTAGCTTCCGCCCGAAACGCCAGATCGGGGCTGATTATAATAGGATCGTTTATACAAGAGGTTCCTTCAAACATGATAAATGCCAATATTAATTTAATAACTATTTTTTTTCATGGTATGCTATGAATCTGAGTTTACAAAGGTATAAATTTGTTTTATAATGCCATGATAAAAGATTATTTATGTAACTTTGCCGCTTAAATAAAATTACCGATGAGCGTAGAGATAAGAGAAGTTACCAGTAAGAAGGAGCTTAAGAAATTTGTCAAGTTCAATATCGAATTATACAAGGGTAATCCCTATCACGTACCGGGTTTAATAGAGGAAGAGATGATGACGCTGGATAAGAAGAAAAATCCGGCGTTCGAGGTGTGCGACGCTATTTACTTCCTTGCCTATAAGGACGGGAAGGTGGTAGGCCGTATCGCTGGTATGGTGAATCGCCCGAGTAACGAGGCTTGGGGACAGAAACGTGCCCGCTTTGGTTTCGTTGATTTTATTGATGATGACGAGGTGGTTGATGCCCTTTTCGGTGCTGTCGAGAAATGGGCCCGCGAACAAGGCATGGAGGAGATCCACGGTCCGATGGGCTTTACCGATATGGATCACGAGGGTATGTTGATCGAGGGTTTCGATCAGATCGGTACGATGGCTACAATTTATAATTATCCCTATTACCCCAAGCAAGTGGAGCGTATCGGATACGGAAAGGATCAAGATTGGCATGAATTTAAGATCTATATACCGGATGGCGTTCCCGAGAAGCATTTGCGTATCGGCGAGATCGTGAAGAAGAAATACGGATTGAAGGTGCTGAAGTTCAAGAACGCTAAGGAGATTATGCCTTACGCCCGTCCGGTATTCCATACATTGAACGCGGCTTTCGCTCCCTTGTATGGTTTCGCGCAATTGACCGAGAAGCAGATCGATTATTGTATCAATATGTATATCCCTATGCTGCGTTATGATTTGGTAACGCTGATCGTAAGGGAAGAGGATAATGCGGTGGTTGGCTTTGGCATCTCCCTGCCCAACCTATCGAGAGCCTTACAAAAGGCTCGTGGGCATATGTTACCCTTCGGGTGGATTCATTTGCTGAAAGCGTTGAAGAGCAAACCGAAAGTAATCGACCTGTATTTGACAGGAGTCTTGCCGGAATATCAAAGTAAAGGCGTGAACGCTTTATTATTTAATGACTTGATTCCTGTCTATAAGCGTATCGGTGCCGTTTACGCCGAGAGTAACCCGGAGCTGGAGACGAATAGCGCCGTACAAGCGCAATGGGATTATTTTAAGCGAGAGCATCATAAATCAAGAAGAGCATATATTAAAAAGTTATAAGAGATATGGATGAGCTGAATTCAACGATACAACAACCTACGGAATATAACGATGATGACATCAAGACACTGGACTGGATGGAGCATATCCGCCGGCGTCCCGGTATGTATATCGGAAAACTGGGGGACGGTAGCTATGCCGATGATGGTATCTATGTGTTGTTGAAGGAGGTGCTGGATAACTCTATCGACGAGTACATGATGGGGTATGGCAAAAGTATCGAGGTGACTATCGAGGAAGGTACGGTAGCCGTACGGGATTATGGCCGTGGTGTCCCTCTGGGTAAAGTCGTGGATGTGTCTAGCAAGATGAATACCGGCGCTAAATACGATAGCAAGGCGTTTAAGAAATCCGTGGGTTTGAATGGTGTGGGTATCAAGGCTGTGAATGCCTTGAGTAGTTATTTCTTGATAACCAGCTACCGTGACGGAGAGTGTAAGCGGGTGGAATATAGTAAAGCGATCGTCACGGAGGAATCGGATATCCAACCGACCGGGGAGGCGAACGGTACGCAGGTGTTTTTTGTCCCGGATCGGGAGATCTTTAAGGATTATCATTATAAGGACGAGTTTATCGAGGGGCTATTAAAGAACTATGTCTTCTTGAACTCGGGACTTTCCATTATTTACAACGGCAAGCGTTTCTATTCCCGCAACGGTCTGGTGGATTTGTTGAACGAGAATATGACCACCGAGCCTCTTTACCCGATCATCCACCTGAAAGGGGAGGATATAGAGGTGGTTATCACGCATAGCAACCAATATGGAGAGGAATATTATTCGTTCGTGAACGGCCAGCATACCACCCAAGGCGGTACGCACCTTTCCGCTTTCAAGGAGTCTGTAGGTCGTGTCATCAAGGAATATTACAATAAGAATTTCGAGTATTCGGATATTCGTGCGGGTATCGTGGCCGCTATCAGCATAAAAGTGGAGGAGCCTGTATTCGAGAGCCAGACAAAGACCAAGCTCGGCTCGAAAGATATAGGACCGGACGGCCCTACGGTAGCGAAGTTTATCGGTGATTTCATCAAGAATGACCTGGATAACTATTTGCATAAGAATATGGAGACTTCGGAGCTTTTGCTGAAGAAGATCTTGGAGTCCGAGAAAGAGCGCAAGGCGATCGCCGGTGTTACGAAGCTGGCCCGCGAGCGTGCGAAGAAAGCGAATTTACATAATAAGAAACTAAGGGATTGCCGGATTCACCTGACCGATTCGAAAGGGGATTTGCTAGAGGAAAGCAGTATCTTTATCACGGAGGGTGACTCGGCTAGCGGTTCTATCACGAAGAGCCGTAACCCGAATTACCAAGCTGTATTTAGTTTGAGGGGTAAGCCTTTGAATAGTTATGGCTTGACAAAGAAGATCGTTTACGAGAACGAGGAGTTTAACTTGCTTCAAGCGGCCTTGAATATTGAGGATGGCTTGGAAGGTTTGCGGTATAATAAGGTGATTATCGCGACAGATGCCGACGTGGACGGGATGCATATCCGTTTATTGTTGATTACCTTCTTCTTGCAATTCTTCCCCGATTTGATTAAGCGTAATCATGTTTATATCTTGCAAACCCCATTATTCCGAGTACGTAACCGGCAGAAGACGTGGTATTGTTATTCAGAGGAGGAACGCTTGGCTGCCATAGCCGCTGCCGGGAAGAATCCGGAGATCACCCGATTCAAAGGTCTGGGAGAGATCTCTCCCGATGAGTTCAAGCATTTTATCGGCAAGGATATACGCTTGATCCGGTGACAATGAAGAAAGAGGACCTCGTGAAAGATATGCTCGAGTTCTATATGGGGAAGAATACCATGGAGCGACAGAACTTTATTATCGATAACTTAGTGGTTGAAGAAGATGTCATCAATTGAAAATAAACGTATTGCGCTTTTTCCCGGTACCTTCGATCCTTTTACGATCGGGCATCAATCCTTGGTAAGGCGTGGGTTGGAACTGGTGGACGAGATCGTGATCTCGATCGGTATCAACGATAAGAAGCTTACCTATTTCTCCTTGGAGAAGCGGATGGAAGCGATCTGGAATCTATACAAGGATAATCCAAGGGTGAAAGTCATGTCATATAATCAATTGACGGTGGATTTCGCTAAAGAGGTCGGAGCCGGCTTTATCTTAAGAGGAATCCGTACGGTCAATGATTTCGAATATGAGAAGACGATCGCGGACGTGAATCGTAAGTTGACGGGTATCGAGACTTTTATCTTGTTTACGGAACCGGAGCATACGCATATTAGCTCAAGTATTGTCCGTGAGTTGTTACGCTACGGCAAAGACATTTCCCAATTCGTCCCTAAAGAGACGAGATTGTATTGAAAATTATGAAACGAATATATCTGATGAAAAGAATCGTCTTATCCCTGCTGATCGTTCTAGGTGTGTTTACCGGAGCGACAGCGCAAAAAGCGAATATGGATGCCCGGAAGCTCCAATTGGCTTTATTCGCTATATCTATCTATATGTCGACTCTACTAGCGAGACGAAGTTGGTGGAAGACGCTATAGTCGGCATGTTGGATAAGCTAGACCCTCATTCCAATTATATGGACCCGGAGGAGACGAAAGAGATGACCGAGCCTTTACAAGGCAATTTCGATGGTATCGGCATACAGTTCAATATGTTGACGGATACGCTTTACGTGATTCAGGTAATCCCCGGAGGTCCCTCTGAGAAGGTGGGGTTGATGGCGGGCGACCGTATTATCCAAGTAGACGATACCTTGATCGCCGGCGTGAAGATGAAGACTACCGATATCATGAAGAAACTACGCGGACCGAAAGGTACCGAGGTGCGTGTGAAAGTAAAGCGAGGCAAGTCGCCGGAATTGATGGATTTCAAGATCGTTCGCGGTAAGATTCCCGTGTATAGTCTGGATGCCGCTTATATGGCGGATAAGAATACCGGTTATATTAAGTTGAACCGTTTCGCCGCTTCTTCCGCCGATGAATTCAGGGAGGCGTTGGAGAAGCTCCGGAAACAGGGCATGAAGAACTTGATTCTGGATTTGCAGGGAAATGGCGGGGGATATTTGAATATCGCCATAGAGTTAGCGGATGAGTTCTTGGATAAAAACCGGTTGATCGTTTATACGAAAGGGAGTAAGCAACCTCGTGAGGAGGCGAACTCTACCGCTCGTGGACAATTCCAAGAGGGACGTTTGGTCGTTCTGGTGGACGAGTCCTCGGCTTCGGCCAGCGAGATCGTCTCCGGCGCTATTCAAGATTGGGACCGTGGAGTGATCGTAGGTCGCCGTACCTTTGGTAAAGGTTTGGTACAGAAACCGATTCCCCTGCCGGATGGTTCCATGATTCGTTTGACGGTTTCCCGTTACTATACACCACCGGACGTTGTATACAAAAGCCTTACGAGAACGGGAAGATGGAGGAGTACCACCATGATCTGATCGACCGTTATAACCGGGGGAGTTGATGAGTGCCGATAGCATTCATTTCCCGGATTCAATGAAGTATAACACCTTGGTTACCGAGCGTACCGTATATGGAGGTGGAGGTATTATGCCGGACGTGTTCATCCCGGTAGATACGACTCGCTATACGGATTATCACCGGAAACTGGTAGCTTCCGGTTTAGTCAATCGGGTGTCCATGAATTATCTGGATCGTAATCGGAACCAGATGATGGCTAAATATCCGAAGTTCCAGCAGTATAAGCAAGATTTCGTGGTCGGAGAGGATATCATGGAGGAGCTTCTGAAGATGGCCGGCGATGAGAAGATTGAGTTTGAGGAAGAGCAATATAATTGTTCGAAGCCGTTGATCATGCTTCAGATCAAGGCGCTTATCGCACGGGATCTCTATGATATGGCGCAGTACTTCCAGATTATCAATGATGATAATCCGAGTTACCAGAAAGCGCTTCAGATTATTAATAATAAAGAAACTTACAATAGGCTTTTAGGACGTTAGCCAACGTAAACAGATAAGGGTATGTATTGGACGCTTTTTCTGACATTCGTGAAAATCGGTATGTTTACCATCGGAGGTGGATACGCCATGTTGCCGCTTATCCAGCGGGATGTGGTGGACCGGGGATGGATGACGAAAGAGGACTTTATCGACGTTTTCTCCGTGGCCCAATCGTTGCCGGGTATTTTCGCCGTGAATATAGCGATCTTCGTGGGTTATAAACTGAAGAAGACATGGGGCGGTTTTGTTTGTGCCTTGGGTACGATTCTCCCTTCTTTTGTAATCATGCTCTTGATCGCGTTATTCTTTACGCAGGTAAAGGATAATGTATGGGTGGAGAAGGCGTTTATGGGATTGCGTCCGGCGGTGGTCGCCTTGATCGCCGTGCCTTGTCTGACAACCGCACGCTCTATCAAGTTGAGTTACGTGCAAATGATCATACCTGTCGGGGCGGCATTGCTGATCTGGATGGGTGGGGTGTCTCCCGCTTGGATTATCTTGGCGGCTATAGCCGGAGGTTTGGTGTATGGTTTAAATAAGAAGGGCTGATATGATTTGGTTGCAATTATTATATGTATATCTGAAGATCGGTATATTGGGCTTTGGTGGCGGGTATGCGATGTTATCCTTGATACAAGCCGAGTGGTGGACCGCTATGGTTGGATTTCCTTGCAGGAGTTTACCGATATTGTCGCTATCTCTCAAATGACACCCGGGCGATCGGTATCAATAGCGCCACCTATATAGGGTATACGGCGGTGCATAATGCGGGGTATTCGGAGACGATGAGTATCCTAGGGTCTTGCCTGACGACATTTGCGGTATGTCTGCCCTCTTTCATATTGGTTCTCTTGATCTCTTATTTCTTCGCTAAGTTCCGGAATAATAAATATGTAGAGGCGGCTTTCCTTGGATTGCGCCCGGCTACGGTCGGTTTGATCGCCGCCGCTGCCTTGCTATTAATGAATAAAGAGAACTTCATCGACTACAAGAGCTTCTTGATCTTTGGTGCCGCCTTTATCTTGACTTGGAAATTCAAGATACATCCTATCTTGATGATTATTTTGGCAGGTATCGCCGGGGTTATTTTGTATTATTGAGGATCAAATCGGCTCAATTTGACTGATTCTTTAAGAAGAATGACTACTTTTGAGCCGATAAAAGATAGGTGGAATGGCGTTTATCCTTACTTCTTGCTCGATATAACGCAAATCCGCTGACACACCTTTTGTGCGGAGGTAGCGAGATCGTGGGAAAGAAGTGGTGATAAGCGTGCTTTTTCGTTAAAAAGAGGCCGATTTGGGACATAATAGGTGACGAGACAGCTTGCGAGAGGACGCATTCCTTGATGCGTATACTTGCGTTAGACGTTGTGAGTGGCTGTGCATTGGGTTGTGAGTACCCGTGAATGGGCATTCGTAGCCTGTTACAACCTTATCGTAACACTGTTTCACCCTTTTTCTTGTCTAAATAGATGAATTAGGATGAATTCATTTCACTGGAATAAAAGACTGTTTTTGGGTATTCGTCTATTAGCGAGATGATTGCCGTTTTTTCTTTCGTATTTGGGAGTGAGCCGTACCTTTGCCCGGAATAATCGATTCTCCGGGACTTCGGTTATCATTTTGTCAAATTGTCAAATCGATGGCCTTATAAATATATATCCGCACGCTTTCCTGTCGATGCAATTGCCCGTTTAATCGGTGAAAACAGCCCCTTTTTCTAGTCTGGTTGCCCATGTTTTTAAGGTAATATAGTTTTGCTTTCGTAAAAAGATAGAAAACGAAGGCAATATGAAACAATACGCTTTATTATTCGCATGTCTGTTCTTCCTCTGTGTGGGGAGTAAGGCACAAGAGCAACCTACCCGATGGACGTTGCGTGCTTGCTTGGATTACGCTTTGGAGCATAATATCCAAGTAAAGAAAAGCAAGGTGTCGCATCTTTCCGGTATAGAGGATACGAAGCAGGCGAAAGCACAGCTTTTCCCTTCCCTTTCGGCTTCGGTTACCCAAGGATTCGTGAATTATCCTTCGAGCGACGCCGCTACGAATAATAGCTATAGCGGTAATTATGCGCTGAACGCTAAATGGACGCTTTTTGATGGAGGGCAACGTGTACAGGCGATCAAGCAACAGGAAATACAAAATACCGTCGATGAGCTGGGTATCGAGCAAAACGAGGATGATATCCAAATCTCCTTGATACAGACCTATATGCAGGTACTATATGCGATGGAGTCCGTTCGTATCAACCAAAATACGGTCGAGGTATCTACGGCGCAACGGATCGTGCGGTGGAGTTGCTACGTGCCGGTTCGATCTCGAAAGTGGATTTGGCTCAGTTGGAAAGCCAGTTAAGCACCGATAAATATCAATTGGTCGTAGCCCAGACGAATCTAGACAATTATAAGTTGCAATTGAAGCAATTACTAGAACTGGATATAACCGAAGAGATCGAATTGGTGATGCCGGAGCTTACGGAGAAAGATATCTTAACCCCGCTTCCGAGCAAGCAAACGATTTACAATACCTCTCTGGCCGTGATGCCGCAAATAAAGAGCAGTGAGCTGGCCGTGGACATCGCCGAGCTGGAGAAGAAAAAGGCGAAAGGTGCTTTCCTTCCTTCGCTCTCCATGAACGCCGGGCTGGGTACCGGCCATCTTTCCGGAACGGATTACGCTTTCGGTAGCCAGGTCTGGAATAGTTTCAACGAGAGTGTCGGATTGACGATCAGCATCCCTATCTTCAGTAACCGTCAGTATAAGACGGCCTATAACAAGGCGAAATACGCGATTACCACCAGCCAGTTGGAGTTGCTGAATACCCAAAAACAATTGCTGCAAACCGTGGAGGGGATCTATCTGGACGCTACCTCGTCGCAGACCCAATATACCTCGGCTACCGAACGCTTGAGTTACGTGAAAGAAAGCTATAACTTGATCGATGAGCAATTCAGCCTCGGTATGAAAAATACGCTTGAGCTATTGACGGAGAAGAACAATTATCTGACCGCCCAGCAAGAGCAGCTACAAGCGAAATACATGGCCTTGATGAGCGTTCAATTGCTGAATGTTTATCAGAAGAAGCCGGTTGCGGAGAATTATTAACCCACTAATGGATATATTTACTCCACTCTCTTTTTTCAAGGTTACCCTGCGACGGAGGTCGTGGGGGCCTTTTGAACAAGAATACAACGTAAAACAGAAATAAAAAGAATCAGAATATGGACAAGAAGAAACTAATCATGGGCGGTGTTGCCGTTATCCTCATTGCGGGGGGCGTGTTCCTTTTCACGGGCAAATCCTCGAAAGGCGGGATCAAGCTGGAGACCGCTAAAGTAGGGCGCAGCACGATCACGAATACGGTTACGGCCACCGGTACGGTAGAGCCGTTACCGAGGTTGAGGTAGGTACGCAGGTCTCCGGTATCATCGATAAGTTGTACGCTGATTATAACGACGTGGTGAAAGCCGGCCAACTGATCGCCGAGATGGATAAGATCAACCTCCAAGCCGAGCTTCGTTCCGCCGAGGCGCAATTGGCGAGCAGCAAGACGGAGTTCGAGTATCAACAGAAGAACTACGCACGTAGCAAGGTGCTTCACGAGAAACAATTGATTAGCGATACGGATTATGAGACGGCTACCTATAATTACGAGAAGGCGAAGGCCGCTTACGACCAGAGTCAGGCCTCCATGGTAAAGGTAAACCGTAATCTCGAATATGCCACGATCACGAGCTATAGACGGAGTGGTTATCAATCGGGCTGTTGAGGAAGGACAGACCGTTGCCGCCGGCTTCGAGACCCCGACGCTGTTTACCATTGCCGCCGACTTGACGAAGATGCAGGTAATAGCGGATGTGGATGAGGCGGATATAGGTAATGTGGAGGAAGGCCAACGGGTTAGTTTTACGGTGGATGCCTATCCGAACGATCAATTCGAGGGCGTGGTTCGTCAGATTCGTTTAGGGGACAGCGAAAGCACTTCCAGCGCTTCTTCCAGTACTTCTTCTTCCACGGTTGTTACGTATGAGGTAGTAATTACGGCGGATAATCCGGACTTGAAACTGAAACCTCGCTTGACGGCAAATGTCACAATTTATACGTTGGAACGTGCGAATATCTTGACCTTGCCGAACAAGGCGCTTCGTTTTATCCCCGAGCCCGCCATCATGGAATCGTTGGGTATGACCGTGACGGATCCGAATGCGGAGGTACAACCCGGAAAACGCTTGGTTTGGTCCCGCCAAGGAAATACCTTGAGCCCGAGGCAGATTACGGTCGGAACCAGCAACAACAGCGTGACCGAAGTAACCGAGGGCTTGAGCGAGGGCGATGAGGTAGCCGTAGATTTAGCGAGCGCCGCCAACATGCCGGAAGTAGGTGCAGGAGCGGAGCGTAGCCCCTTCATGCCGGGCTCCGGGAAGCAACAAAAATAAGAGATAGTTTGCGTCATGAAAGAAATTATCACATTAGACAATATAAAACGAGACTTCCACGTAGGCGACGAGACCGTCCATGCCCTGCGAGGCGTGTCGTTCACGATTCGCGAGGGGGAGTTCGTTACGATCATGGGAACCTCCGGCTCCGGAAAGAGTACGTTGCTGAACACGCTGGGTTGCCTTGATACTCCTACGAGCGGGGAGTATTACTTAGACGGAGTATCCGTGCGCACCATGAACAAGCGGCAGCGAGCGACCCTCCGGAATCGCAAGATCGGATTCGTTTTTCAAAATTACAATCTGTTACCGAAGACGACAGCGGTAGAGAACGTAGAGCTTCCTCTCATGTACAATCCTACTTATAAAGCGGCCCAACGTAGGGAGAAGGCGGTCAACGCTTTGATCGCCGTGGGTTGGGAGACCGACTGATGCATAAAAGTAACCAGATGTCCGGTGGCCAGATGCAGCGTGTGGCGATCGCCCGTGCCTTGGTGAACGATCCGGCGGTGATCCTTGCGGATGAGGCTACCGGCAACTTGGATACCCGTACCTCTTTCGAGATCTTGGTGCTCTTCCAGCGCCTGCACGCCGAGGGACGCACGATTATCTTCGTCACCCACAACCCGGAGATTGCCCAATACAGCAGCCGGAATATCACGTTGCGCGACGGTCATGTAACCGCCGATACGGTGAATACGAATATCTTGAGCGCCGCTGAGGCTTTGGCCCGCCTGCCCAAGAATGATGATTAGAATAATGAATTAATGTGGTAATAGCATATTATTTAGAATGAATACGACGAATTTACTAAAGATAGCCCTCCGGGCCTTGGCCAACAACAAGCTGCGGGGATTCCTCACGATGCTGGGTATCATCATCGGCGTGGCTTCCGTGATCACGATGCTGGCCATCGGTCAAGGCTCGAAGCGGAGTATACAGGCGCAGATCAGCGAGATGGGCTCGAACATGATCATGATCCAGCCGGGAGCCGACATGCGTGGCGGCGTACGCCAAGACGCCTCTGCCATGGAGACGCTGAAGCTACAGGACTACGAGGATATCGTGAACGAGACTCGCTACGTCTCCGCCACCTCGCCCTCCGTGAACAGTAGTGGGCAGGCCATCTATGGCGCCAATAACGCCCCGACTACCGTCTACGGTATTAGCCCGGATTATATGGAGATACGCCGATACGAGGTGGAGGATGGCGATATGTTCAGCGATCAGGACGTACAGACCGCCGCCAAGGTATGCGTGATCGGGAAGACGGTGGTGGATAACCTTTTCCCCGGCGGAGAGAATCCCGCGGTAAGGTGATCCGTTTCCAGAAGCTACCGTTCCGGGTCGTGGGCGTACTGAAAAGCAAAGGATACAACAGCATGGGAATGGACCAAGACGACCTGATCTTAGCTCCATACACAACTATTCAAAAAAAGATCTTGGCCATTACCCATTTGCAAGGCATAACCTGCTCGGCGCTCAAGGAGGAGTACACCGATCAAGCCATAGACGAGATATCGGAGATACTGAGGCGTAACCATAGGTTGCGGGAAACCGATGATGATGATTTCACGATCCGGAGTATGCAGGAGTTGAGCACGATGTTGACAAGTACGACGGATATAATGACGACGTTGCTGGCTGCGGTGGCTGGTATCTCTCTTCTCGTTGGTGGTATCGGTATCATGAATATCATGTACGTGAGCGTGACGGAGCGTACGCGGGAGATCGGCCTCCGTATGAGTATCGGTGCGAAAGGCATGGATATCTTGGCTCAGTTCTTGATCGAGTCTATCCTTATCAGCGTGACCGGAGGATTGATCGGCGTGCTTTTCGGCGTGGGAGCTGCCTTGATCGTGAATGTCGTGGCGCATTTCCCGATCTATATCCAGCCGTGGAGCGTACTGCTCTCTTTCGTGGTATGTACGGTGACGGGCGTGTTCTTCGGATGGTACCCGGCCAAGAAGGCGGCGCAGCTCGACCCGATCGAGGCCATACGCTATGAGTAGACGGATGCTCACTAGATAAGGCTACATGGCTCATATAACGGTAGGAATGACTATATTTGCGTAGCACTAAAGAGGATAATAAGATGAATGACACACCACAATCTCCCCCTATCAAAGGTTTGGGAAAGTTGATACACATCGCGGGATGGGGTATCCTGTTCTGCTCCCCTTTCTTCTTCACGGGGAGGGAGTCGCAAGTCACGTTCGAGGGCTATTTCCGGAGCATCATCGTGCCGCTTTCCTTCATGCTCGTCTTCTACTTGAATTACGGGTGGCTGGTGAGGCGGTATTTGTTTAACCGCCGGACAGGGCGTTTCCTGTTGATCAATCTATTGCTTATCGGGGCTACGATGCTGTTCGTGCATCTCTGCATGCGCTATTTCTATCCGCCGGAGATGCATCATCCGGCTCGTCCGCCCCGCCCGTTGAACGAGACGGTGGGGTTCTTTCTCGTCAACGCCGTTATCTACTCCTTGGTAGCCGGCCTTAGCGTGGCGATCAAGATGACGGACGGATGGTACCGGGTGGCGGCTATCCAGCGGGAACTGGAGAAGGAGCGTGCCGAGGCGGAATTGCAGAACTTGAAGAGCCAGCTTAACCCGCATTTCCTGTTTAATACGTTGAATAATATCTATAGCTTGATAGCGTTCAGCCCGGAGAAGGCGCAGGAGGCGGTGCACGATTTGAGCCGCTTG
>ENA-OQIC01000281-OQIC01000281.1-human-gut-metagenome-genome-assembly--contig:-NODE-281-length-22914-cov-2.920218_pt1 | contig 22914 bp, 25 predicted proteins | sample MGYA00242572_ERZ504736 | MGnify/ENA primary metagenome ERZ504736 (study PRJEB26092, sample SAMD00036201) | human gut metagenome | host: Homo sapiens | study: EMG produced TPA metagenomics assembly of...
CTGCAATCGTTTTCATGTATTCCTGATCGCTGTCCAGCATATTGACAAGATTTACCAGTGCAGAAGCAATAATATGAGGCAGATGGCTGACTCCGGCAGTGATGAAATCGTGTTCTTCACTTGTAAGGACCATCGGGATCGCACCAAGGGAAGAAATCATCTCTGTGAAATCTGTCAGGCGTTCCAGCGCAACTTCACCGCCCGGAGTAATAATATAGTAAGCATTCTCAATCAGACGGTCACTGGAAGCTTCGAATCCGGTCTTCTCAGAACCGGCCATTGGATGACCTCCGATAAAACGGGATTCCATTCCAAGACGTTCTACTTCTTTATGGATAATGCCCTTGACACTTCCGACATCTGTGAGGATCGTGTCAGGACCGATATTGTCTTTGAAATATTCAAGATATTTTACATTAAATTCTACAGGAGCACACAGGAAAATATAATCGCAGCTCCTGAAACGTTCATCATGTTCTTCGCATACAGCATCGATCATATTGCTGCTTACTGCTACAGCAAGTGTTTCCCGATCCTGATCATAAGCAAGAAGTCGGTAGTCTTCATGGTATTTTCGGATGGCCTTGGCAATTGATCCGCCAATCAGTCCGAGACCGATAAAACCGATAGTTTTCATAGTGGTTTTTGCATCCTTTCAGGTAACATTATTCGTAACTGTGAAAATACGGAACAGTTACATGATTTCATAATTTACTATTTTAAAGGATATGATTTGAAAAGTCAATTCATACGGCACTTTTATACATAAATAATTTAAAGCGACAAAGCGAACGCCGTATCATATGTAGATATCTTCCATGTCTTTCGCACTCTGGTTACTAGAGTGTGTCTGAAAAATCATTCCCGCAATCTGCACGCCCCACTTTGCGGGATATTTCACCCGAATTCAGTTGCCGTAGCCCGCTACGGCGCCTCATCCGGGCAAAATATCCCACAAATTGTGACGCACATCTTGCAGAAAGCCTTTTTCAGACACGCTCTAGGACTGCTATAGTCAACTGAAAAAAACAATGCACTATAAATATTCGTACAATCAAAATAGTCAGCCAGCTGCACGTTTGAGATAAAATTCACAGTCGAGATCCGTGAAAATTACTGAAAATATATAAAATGCTCATCAATTTACAAGAAGTTCACAAAAAAGATGTTAAAATTTCATAAAAATACTTGAAAAATATAAAAAAATTTAGTAATATATAGCCATATCGTTGCTGCGGACGTTACAGGCGGCAATAACATAACAGACAAACAGGGAGGTACGCAACATGGATGTATTTAGAACTGACCGAATTAGAAATGTAGTCCTTTTAGGTCATGGGGGCGCTGGCAAAACTACACTGGCAGAAGCAATGGCTTACTTAGCAGGAATGACTAACCGTCTCGGAAGAGTAGAAGACGGAAATACTGTCAGCGATTATGACAAAGAAGAGATTAAGAGACATTTTTCCATTTCTACCACATTGATTCCGGTACCATGGGATAAGGTAAAGATCAATGTGCTGGATACTCCCGGATATTTCGATTTCGTAGGCGAAGTAGAAGAAGCAGTAAGCGCAGCAGATGCAGCGATCATTGTAGTTTCCGGTAAAGCAGGCGTTCAGGTTGGAACACAGAAGGCATGGAACTTATGTGAGAAATATAAACTTCCGAGAATGATCTTTGTCACAGATATGGACGTAGATGATGTCAGCTACCGTAAAGTAGTAGAACAGCTCACTGAACTCTACGGCAAGAAGATTGCACCGCTTCACTTCCCGATTCGTGAAGACGGCAAATTTGTAGGATATGTAAATGTTGTAAAACAGGCAGGACGTAAATACATAGATAAAGGTAAGAAAGAGGAATGCGAGATTCCTGAATACCTGGATGAATATCTGGAGAAATATCATGATATCCTTATGGAATCTGTAGCAGAGACCAGCGAGGAATTCATGGATCGTTACTTCGAAGGAGATACTTTCTCAGTGACAGAGGTTTCCGCGGCGCTTGCAATGAACGTACAGGAGGCATCTATCGTACCTGTATGCATGGGCTCACCGATCAATCTTCGCGGTGTATCCAACTTACTGGATGATATCTGCGGATATTTCCCAAGCCCGGACAAACGCTCCTGCAACGGAATCGCTCAGAAGACAAATGAGATCTTTGAAGCAAACTACGACTTCACGAAAGTGAAATCCGCATATGTGTGGAAAACAATTGCAGACCCGTTCCTTGGCAAATATTCTCTTATTAAAGTATGCTCCGGTGTTATCAAATCCGATGACACTTTATTAAACGTAGAGAAAGGCGAAGAAGAACGTCTGAATAAATTATATGTACTTGAAGGATCCAAACCAATCGAGGTTCCGGAACTTCATGCCGGTGATATTGGTGCAATTGCCAAATTAAACAGCGTACAGACTGGTGACAGCCTTGCGACAAAAGCAAATCCGATTCTTTATCCGAAGGCACTCCTTTCCACACCATATACCTGCAAGAGATTTAAAGCAGTGAAGAAGGGTGATGAGGATAAGATTTCCCAGGCACTTGCGAAGATGATGAGTGAAGACAAGACACTTCGTGTAGTAAATGACAGTGCAAACCGTCAGAGCCTTATCTATGGTATCGGTGATCAGCATCTCGATATCGTTATGAATAAATTAAAAGAACGCTACAAAGTAGATGTTGAGCTGAGCAAACCGAAGGTTCCGTTCCGCGAGACGATCCGTAAGAATGCAGATGTAGAGGGTAAACATAAGAAACAGTCCGGTGGACATGGACAGTATGGACATGTTAAGATGCGTTTCGAGCCATCAGGCGATCTGGAGACACCTTATGAATTTGAACAGGTTGTAGTTGGTGGTGCAGTTCCGAAGAACTACTTCCCGGCAGTTGAGAAAGGTCTTCAGGAATGCGTATTAAAAGGACCTCTGGCTGCATATCCTGTAGTTGGTGTGAAAGCTACCTTATATGATGGATCTTATCATCCGGTAGACTCCTCAGAAATGGCATTCAAGATGGCAACGATTCTTGCATTTAAGAAAGGCTTTATGGATGCATCACCTGTACTCTTAGAGCCAATTGTATCTATGAAAGTAACTGTTCCGGATAAATTTACCGGTGATGTTATGGGCGACCTGAACAAACGTCGTGGCCGTGTTCTTGGTATGACTCCTGATCATCAGGGCAATACCATTATTGAGGCAGATGTTCCACAGCTTGAGATTTATGGATATTCCACAGATCTTCGTTCTATGACAGGTGGAAGTGGAGAATTCTCCTATGATTCGCACGCTACGAGCAGGCTCCGAACGATATCCAGGCAAAAGAAATCGAAGCAAGAGCAAGCAAAGTGGATAAATCTGAAGAATAATAAGAGGCTGGCGGTTACCGACAGAGAGGCAGCAGATAAATATATCAGCGCTATGAATTAGATGTAAGTATATAAGAAATAAAGAAGACAGGACATTTGACAGAAATGTGAGATGTCCTGTTTTTACTGTTCACTGGTAGTAACTATAAAATAGGTCCCATTTTTATCGTAAAAACAGCCAATACTGCGAAACGTTACATTGACAAACCGGCGCCATTGAATTAAAATGAATTTTTAGATATAGCAAAATGTTGGAGGAAGTATAGAGATGAAATACTTGTTTAAAAAGATTGAGCCTAAGTGGCAGGCAAAATGGGAAGAAGCCAAAGTCTTCGAAGCCAAAGATAACAGTGACAAACCTAAATTCTATGGTCTGGTAGAGTTCCCATATCCAAGCGGTGCCGGTATGCACGTAGGACATATCAAAGCATATTCCAGTCTGGAGGTTATTTCCAGAAAACGTCGTATGGAAGGCTATAATGTACTTTTCCCGATCGGATTTGATGCATTTGGTCTCCCGACAGAGAACTACGCGGTAAAGACCGGAACACATCCACGTATCATCACAGATGAGAACATCAAGAGATTCTCAAACCAGTTAAAGAAGTTGGATTTTCTTTTGACTGGAACCGTGTGATCGATACAACAGATGAAGACTACTACAAATGGACACAGTGGATTTTCCTGAAAATGTTTGAAAAAGGTCTTGTATTCAGAGACAGAACACTGGTTAACTACTGTCCGCACTGTAAAGTAGTCCTTTCCAATGAAGACAGCCAGGGCGGTAAATGTGATATCTGCCACAGCGATGTTGTTCAGAAATCCAAAGATGTATGGTATTTAAGGATCACCCAGTATGCAGATAAGCTTCTGGAAGGTCTGAAAGATGTAGATTATCCGGATAATGTAAAACAGCAGCAGATCCACTGGATCGGCAAATCAAAAGGTGCTTTCGTTAACTTCGATGTTGACGGAATCGATGAGAAACTTGAAATCTATACAACCAGACCGGATACTCTGTTTGGTGTAACATTCATGGTAATCGCACCGGAACATCCGATCATTGACAAATATGCAGATAAAATCACAAACATGGATGAGATCACTGCATATCGTAATGAGTGTGCAAAGAAAACAGAGTTTGAGAGAACTCAGCTTGTAAAAGATAAAACAGGTGTGAGAATCCAGGGACTTGAGGGAATCAACCCGGTTAACGGTAAGAAAATTCCAATCTACATTGCTGACTATGTAATGATGGGATATGGTACAGGTGCTATCATGGCAGTACCTGCTCACGACCAGCGTGACTATGATTCGCGAAGAAATTCGGCATCGACATTATCGAAGTTATCAAAGGCGGAGATATTTCCAAAGAAGCCTATACAGGCGACGGCGAAATGGTAAACTCCGATTTCCTGAACGGATATGCAAAGAAGAAAGATTCTATTGAGCGTATGTTGGAAGAACTGGAGAAAAAAGGAATCGGTAAAGCCGGTGTTCAGTATAAGATGAAAGACTGGGCATTCAACCGCCAGAGATACTGGGGTGAGCCAATCCCGCTTATCCACTGCCCGAACTGCGGTGTTGTGGCAGTTCCGGAGAACGAACTTCCGCTACGCCTGCCGGATGTAAAGGACTTCGAGCCGGGTGAAGACGGACAGTCTCCACTTGCAAAGATTGATTCTTTCGTAAACTGCACATGCCCGAAATGCGGTGCTGCAGCGAAGCGTGAGACAGATACTATGCCTCAGTGGGCAGGATCTTCCTGGTATTTCTTAAGATATACAGATCCGCACAATGCAAATGCACTGGCAGATATGGACAAACTGAAATACTGGATGCCTGTTGACTGGTACAATGGTGGTATGGAACACGTTACCAGACATATGATCTACTCCAGATTCTGGCATCATTTCCTGTATGATCTTGGCGTAGTAAATACACCGGAACCATACGCAAAACGTTCCATCCAGGGATTGATCCTCGGACCGGACGGAGATAAAATGAGTAAATCCAAGGGTAATGTAGTTGACCCGCTGGATATTGTAGAAGAATACGGTGCAGATACTCTTCGTACCTATGTGCTGTTTATGGGTGACTATGGCGCAGCTACACCGTGGAGCGAGAACTCTGTAAAGGGCTGTAAGAAGTTCCTGGACCGTGTTGCAGGGCTAACAGATATCCTTCTGAAGAATCCGTATCTGATGAACTGGAGATGAAACTCCACCGTACCATCAAGAAAGTTTCTTCTGATATCGAGAACCTGAAATTCAATACTGCGATCGCCAGCCTGATGACACTCATTAATGAGATCACAGCAGAAGGACACTTAAGCAAAGATGACCTTACCATCTTTATCAAACTGCTTAGCCCGTTCGCACCGCATATCTGCGAAGAAATCTGGGAATTCATCGGAGGTGAAGGCTTACTGGCAGTTTCCGAATGGCCGAAATACGATGAAGCAAAACAATTGCCAAGACCGTTGAGATCGGTGTACAGGTAAACGGTAAAGTAAGAGGAACAATCGTAATCCCTAACGGATGTGAAAAAGAAAAAGCATTCGAGATTGCCAAAGCAGACGAGAGAATTGCTTCCTTCCTGGAAGGCAAGAACCTTATCAAAGAGATTTATGTACCGAACAAGATCGTAAACTTTGTTGCGAAATAATAGAAACAGTAAAAAGAGGACTGACAGAAATTTTTCTGAACAGTCCTCTTTTGAGTTTGCCAGCTGTATTTTTAGACCTTTTCAGGCAACCGCCTGCTGATATGCCGGAATGTCAGTGTAAACACGATTCCCTTCACGATAGAAGAGATTGTAAGCGCCCACCATACACCATTTAATCCCATTCCCGCATGTGTCAGGATCAATGCCAGCGGGATTCGTGAGCCTGTCAGGATCACACTGATCGTACTGGATAATCTGGTGCGTCCAAGTCCTGATAATGCGCCCACTGTCATCAGCTCAATGGACATAAAGATTTCACTGAATCCGATAATGACCAGATAATTGACAGCAGTATCCAGAGCTTCTTTTTCGTGGAAAAATACCTGGCAATTGGTTCCGGAAGAAAGACAAAAGCTGCAGTGACAAACAGGCCCCAAATTGTGAGAACGCGAAATGACAGACTGTAACCTTTACGGATACGGTCTTTTTTCGTGCACCGTAGTTTTGGGCAATAAAAGCATTCAGTGCTGAAGCAAAACCATCAGCAGTATTCCAGGATACGGATTCAATCTGTCCGCCAACACGCTGCGTTGCAATAGCGGCAGCACCATAACCGGAAACCATACGGGTCAGAATCATGGAGATGAAACAGTAAATGCTTCCCTGTATAGCTGTGGGAAACCCGATCCTGAAAATGTGCTTATAATATTCTTTTGGAAAAACAGACAGCAGATTCAGATGCTGTAAAACATTGGGCTCCAGTCTGGAATGCCGGATACGCATAACCATCACCACAAAAACCAGAATCTGTGAACTTACTGTCGCAATAGCGGCTCCGGCAACCTCCAGCCTCGGGAAAGGTCCGATGCCAAGGATCAGCAGCGATCCAGGATCATATTTCCTGCAAGCCCGATAAAGTTTGCAAGCAGGGGAGTGCGGGAATCTCCCTGCGCAGTAGAGAGTCCTGTCAGCGTCAGATTCAGATAAGAAAAAAGAATCAGTCCACAGGTGATCAATGTATAAGATTTGGCAGCAGTATAAGTTTCTGCGTCGGTCAGATTAAAAAATCCCAGCAGAGGCTGTATGAAAATAACACAGACAGCAGCAAACAAAATGCCGGACAGTGCAGTGAGCTGCAGAGAACCGGCAGCATAGGAACGTGCCTGGTCATAATCTTTGCGCCCGCATGCCTGAGCTGTATTTACCTGTCCGCCCATTCTTGACAGGGATGCAAGCCCCTGGGAGAGCCAGACATACATTCCGCCTACTCCCACGCCTGCAACCGCCTTTGCACCAAGCAGTCCGATCCATGCCATATCCATAATACTGTATGCTGTTCCCAGCATGGAAGAAATCATGATAGGCAGAGCCAGCTCTGCCAGAGTTTTCAGGATCGGACCGGAAGTCAGATCCACAGTTTTTGATTTACTCATTTGTAATAACCCTTCATGTACCAATTATTATAATACTTTTGTAGTCCATTTACTGCAGTCCCATACCTGAGAAACCACATCGCGGTAAAACTCCGGTTCATGCAGATCAGGAGAATGCTTCCTTTATATTCGATCAATGCCTGCTTCAAAGCTTCTTTTGCATCCACATCCAGATGATTGGTAGGCTCGTCCAGAAGCAGAATGTTCGTTTCTTTATTCACCAGCTTACACAGACGCACCTTCGCCTGCTCCCCGCCACTCAGTACACGTACCTGACTTTCAATATGCTTGGTAGTCAGACCGCATTTGGCGAGAGCAGACCGCACCTCATACTGAGTATAAGACGGAAACTCCGCCCAAATCTCATCAATACAGGTAGTCTTGTTATCACCCTTTACTTCCTGCTCAAAATATCCAATCTGAAGATTCTCCCCGAGTTCGCAGGAACCTTCAGAGACGGGATCAACCCCAGAATACTCTTCAGTAAAGTTGTCTTACCGATACCGTTTGCACCAACCAGCGCAATCTTATTTCCTCTTTCCATAGAGAGAGTAACAGGTCTGGAAAGAGGTTCATTATAACCAATAACCAGATCCTTCGTTTCGAAAATATATTTCCCCGGAGTGCGTCCGTATTTAAAATGAAACTCAGGCTTCGGCTTCTCGGCAGCAAGCTCGATCACATCCATCTTATCCAGCTTCTTCTGTCTGGACATTGCCATATTTCTTGTAGAAACCCTGCCTTATTTCTTGCGACGAAATCCTTCAGTTCACTGATTTCCTGCTGCTGGCGTCTGTAAGCAGCCTCAAGCTGAGCTTCTTCACCTCATACACTTCCTGGAAATGGTCATAATCCCCGACATAACGGTTCAGTTCCTGATTCTCCATATGATAAACCAGATTGATAACAGAATTTAGAAACGGAATATCGTGGGAGATAAGGATAAATGCATTCTCATAATCCTGCAGATAACGCTTCAGCCATTCGATATGTTCCTCATCCAGATAGTTGGTAGGCTCGTCCAGAAGCAGGATATCCGGCTTCTCCAGAAGCAGCTTGCCAAGCAGAACCTTGGTTCTCTGACCACCACTCAGGTCTGTAACATCACGTTCCAGTCCGATATCCAGAAGTCCCAGAGCTCTGGCAACTTCCTCCACCTTCGCATCGATCACATAGAAATCATGCATGGTAAGGGTATCCTGAATAGTTCCCAGCTCCTCCATCAGAGTATCCATCTCCTCAGGAGAAGCAGTGCCAAGAGAGTCACAGATCCCATTCATTCTTTCCTCCATCTCAAAGAGATAAGAGAACGCAGACTTCAGCACGTCACGGATGGACATACCCTGAGAAAGGACAGAATGCTGGTCCAGATAGCCGACACGTACATTCTTTGCCCATTCAATCTTACCCTCATCCGGCATCAGCTTTCCGGTTACAATATTAAAGAAAGTAGATTTACCTTCCCCGTTGGCACCAACCAGTCCAATATGCTCGCCCTTTAACAGGCGGAAAGACACATCATTAAAAATTGCCCTGTCTCCGAAACCATGTGTCAGATGTTCAACATTCAAAATACTCATAAAAAGAAATTCTCCTTAATTATTGTTATATAATGTCAGGGTCAAAAGGTATTTCACCCCTGACCTGACATCCACGAATTACTTACTCCGCTGCAAAGCAGTTCCCGCAATTCTTTTAATATTTGTAACTATACAACAGTATGATCAGACTTCCCTGACTCCTTTTAATGACGGCTCAGCATCAGCGAATAATTTGTATAATAAACCACAAATCCGGGCTTCGCCCCTGCAGGCTTTTTCACCTGCTTCTTCTGGATATAATCAATCTCCACCTTAGGAGCAGTACGTCCTTTGGAATAATAAGCAGCAAGCTGTCCCGCAATCTCAAAGATATGATCCGGCAGTTCGCCGTCCTTAGACTTCACGACCACATGCGAACCGGCCATCTTCTTGGCATGAAACCACCAGTCATTCCCTGTGGCAAACTTAAAGGTAAGCTCATCATTCTGGAAATTATTTTTTCCCACATAAATATCATACCCATCCTCAGTCACATAATGGAACGGCTTAGACTTACTCTGCGCCTTTTGCCCCTTCCTGCGGTCATAATGCTTCTTAATATATCCATACTCCATCAGCTCTTCCTTGATCTGTGCCAGATCACTCTCAGCCAGAGCAATATCCAGAGCATTGGAAACAGACTCCAGATGCTCAATCTCACTTCTCGTATCTGCAATCTGCTCAGTCAGAGCCTCCTCCGTACGCTTCAGCTTTCCATACTTGTCAAAATACTTTTTGGAATTCTCCGCCGGAGTCATAGTAGGATCAAGAGGAATGGTAATCTCCTCGTTGGTATAATAATTCAGAGCCTTAAACGACTTACATCCATCCTCCAGCCCATACCCGTAAGTATTGATCAGCTCCCCGTAAACCTTATACTTCTCTTTCTTCGCAGTATCCTTCATCTGCTTCTCCTGCAGACTCAGCTTCTTACGGTTACGCTCCAGCGCAGTCTGCACGATCCTCCTCAGATCCGAAGACTTCTGATGGATACGCGTCAGCGTATTCTTTGTCGCATAATAAGTCTCCAGCATCTGTGAAACACTCTCAAACTCCACAGAATGATACTCCGGTCCATACTGCTGGAACGCAAACACACCATACTCCACAGGTTCTTCCCCCCGGTAAACAATATTCGGAGAAAAATCCCCCTCCACAACCTGATCCATCAGCCTGCGGAACGTATGATACAAATGCACCCTCGCCGCCTCATCCAGAGACTGCGCTGCATCACTTCCGTCGATCGAAGCCCTGAAACAGATCTCCTCCGCAACAACCGGACTGATTCCAGTAAGAGAAGAGTAAACAGCCCTGGAAACATTACATGGCTTCCTGCACACAACATCATAGAATTCCTCCTCACTCACAGTCAGCGGATCCAGCTTATCCTGCGTCTTCGGAATAAAATACTCCCTTCCCGGAAGCACCTCACGCACAGAACTCATATGAGAAGAAACATGCTTGATACTATCCAGGATCATCCCTTTATCATCACAGAAAATAATATTACTGTGCTTGCCCATCAGCTCCATGATAAGAACCTTCTTACAGGGATCCCCCAGCTCATTCAGATGCTCCAGCTCAAACATCACCACACGCTCCATCCCCGGCTGCCTGATATCCAAAACCCTCGCACTTCCAATATGCTTACGTAGCAGCATACAGAAATTAGGCGCAGTCATAGGACTGGGCTTATTCTTGGAAGTAAAATAAATCAGCGGAAGAGAAGCACTGGCCGAAAGCAGCAGCCTGCACTGCCCATTCGCCCCCTTCCCCGTAATCAAAAGCTCATCCGCCTCCGGCTGAGCAATCTTATTAAACCGTCCTCCATCCAAATTCAAATGCAGCTCCTTCACCATAGCCGCAATCGTAATTCCATCAAAAGCCATATAAAAACACTCCTTTAAAAAATAATCAGTAAAAATAATCAAAACTCAATCAATACGACAGTACGATCAAGAAAAGAAAAAATAAATCAGTTAGTCAGAATAATTAACGTTTTACGTCAGAAAGGCGAAGCCCTTTCTGACAAACAAACTATAATAAGCTTTTCTGAAAGCCGTTCAATTTAAAGGATATACCATATACCTCCAACAGCCAGTCACCAGCAGGAGAAAATAAATAGTTCCGGGCGCATTTGCAGGGGTTGTAGTAACTCTTAGGCTTCGGGAATCTGCGTTATGAAAAAACAGCAACCTGTCTGAGCGAAGCGAGTTTTGCTGTTTTTTCATGCCTTTAGCAGATTTCCGAAGCCTTAGAGTTGACTAACCCGAAACCGCGCCCGGAACTATTTATTTTCTCCTGCGTCCTACCTGCGTCCCACCTGCGGCGTCCCTTCTGCTAGTATACCACACATTTCCTACCGCCATCAACGAAAAAATGTTTGACTCCCATTCTATAATGAACTATAATAAATCTGTATGTAAACCAGAACAGGCACACATACCCCGACACTAATAGACAGACAAAGAGAGAAAAACTATGATAAAAAGCATGACAGGTTTCGGCCGGGCAGAAGTCGTGACCAAAGAAAGAAAAATAACAATCGAACTAAAATCTGTCAACACAGATACCTGGACCTCAGCATCAAAATGCCCAGAAAACTCAACTTCCTGGAAGGCGCAGTCAGAAACCTGATGAAAACCTACATCCAGAGAGGCAAAGTTGATGTATACATCACATACGAAGACTACACCCTGGACAACGGAGCTCTCAAATACAACAGAGAACTCGCATCCGAATACATCACCTGTCTTAAACAGATGCAGCAGGACTTTGACCTTGACTACGATATCAAAGTCAGCACCCTGTCACGCTATCCGGAGGTACTTGTCATGGAAGAACAGTCTGTTGATGAGGAAGCACTCTGGGAATCTCTGGAACCGCCCCTTCGCGAGGCATGTGAGAAATTTGTCCAGACAAGGATACTGGAAGGCAGAAATCTTGAGAAAGACCTTATCGGAAAACTGGACAGCCTTGAAGAAAAAGTATTACGTGTAGAAGCCCGCTCTCCGGAAGTAGTCAATGCCTACAGGACCAAACTGGAAGCAAAAGTTTCCGAGCTGCTGGAAGACACACAGATCGACGACAACCGCATCGCAGCAGAAGTCATCCTGTTTTCAGACAAAATCTGCAATGATGAGGAAACCGTCCGCTTCACAGCCACATCAGGAACATGAAAAAGATGCTCACAACAGAGAAAGAAGGCATCGGACGCAAACTGGACTTCATGGCACAGGAAATGAACAGAGAAGCAAACACGATTTTATCCAAATCAAGTGATCTGGAGATTTCCAACATTGCCATTGATCTGAAAACAGAGATCGAGAAAGTCAGAGAACAGATCCAGAACGTAGAATAGAGGAAGAAAACGTGGCAAGACTTATTAATATCGGTTTTGGAAATGTAGTCAATTCACAGAAAATCGTGGCAGTGGTAAGCCCGGATGCGGCACCTGTAAAAAGAATGGTGCAGAGCATAAAGGGAACCCGGTCACTGATTGATGCAACTCAGGGACGAAAGACAAAAGCAGTGATCGTCACAAGCGACGATTATCTGGTGCTCAGCGCACTTCAGCCTGAGACCATTGCCCGGAGATTTGCAGAAATATATGAAAACGAGGATAAGGGAGAGACCCATGAATAAAGGAATTTTAGTAGTGGTTTCCGGATTTTCCGGTGCAGGAAAAGGCACAGTAATGAAACGCCTCATGGAGAAATATGATGGTTATGCATTATCTGTCTCCGCAACAACCAGAAAACCCCGTCCCGGTGAAGAGGACGGCAGAGAATATTTCTTCCGTACAAGGGATGAATTTGAGAAGCTGATCGAAGAGGATGCATTGCTTGAATATGCCAGTATGTGGAAAATTATTACGGCACTCCACGCTCTTATGTCGAAGAGCAGCTTCAGGCAGGCAGAAATGTAATCCTTGAGATCGAAATCCAGGCGCAATGAAGATCAAAGAGAAAATACCGGAAGCACTTCTGGTGTTTGTAACTCCGCCGACTGTGGAGGAACTGGAACGCCGTCTCACAGGCAGAGGAACAGAAACCGCACAGGTGATCGCAGACAGACTTGCAAGAGCCGGTGAAGAGGCAGAAGGTATGGGACAATATGACTATATTCTTGTCAACGATACTGTAGAGGAATGCGTAGACCATCTTCATCAGATCATTGTGAGTGAACATTCCAGAGTATCCAGAAATGCAGAATTTATCGCGGATATCCAGAAACAGACAAAAGCATTTCAGAAATGATAAACATGCGGCCCAGACCGCTTAAAAGAAAGGAGAAAATACATGATACATCCGTCTTATACAGAATTAATCGAAGCAATCAATACAAACAGTGAGGACGACGATACAACAATGTCCCTTAACAGCCGTTATTCCCTTGTACTTGCTGCAAGTAAACGTGCACGCCAGATCATTGCAGGTTCCAAACCAATGGTAGAGGGTGCGGCAGGCAAGAAACCTCTCTCAGTTGCGATCGACGAGCTCTACAAAGGAAAAGTAAAGATCCTTGCTCCGGAAGAAGAGGATGAAGAAGGAACAGAACAGACAGCTGAAGCACAGACAGAAGAATCAGCACAGGCTTCTGAAATCACAGAGACTGCTGAAACAGCAGAAGAAACAACTGCAGAAACAACTGAAGAGTAAGAACTGATGGTAACACAATAGATAAACAAAAGGATGTGTCTGAGAATTACAGAGGTATATTTTCAGGCACATTCTTATAGGAGAATTTATGAAATTATTATTCGTATCATTAGGCTGTGACAAGAACCTTGTAGATTCCGAAGAAATGCTTGGACTTCTTACAGGTAACGGGTTCGAGATCGTAGATGATGAAACTGAAGCAGAGGCCATTGTGGTGAACACCTGCTGCTTTATCAATGACGCAAAGGAAGAGAGCGTCAACACCATCCTTGAGATGGCAGAATACAAGAAAACCGGGAGCTGTAAAGTCCTGGTTGTCACAGGATGTATGGCACAGCGTTATAAGAATGAGATCATTGAGGAAGTACCGGAAGTAGATGCAGTACTTGGAACAACTTCCTACGGAGACATCCTTAAGGCAATCCGTGAAGCAATGGAAGGAAAACATTTCCAGGAATTTAAAGATATTGATTATCTTCCGGAAAAGCTTGGCAAACGTGTTCTCACAACAGGCGGACATTTCGGATACCTCAAGATAGCAGAAGGCTGTGATAAACACTGCACCTATTGTATCATCCCGAAACTTCGCGGTAAATTCCGAAGCGTTCCGATGGAACGTCTGGTAACACAGGCAAAGGAGATGGCAGAGGAAGGCGTAAAAGAGCTGATCCTTGTCGCACAGGAGACAACCGTATATGGAACTGATATATATGGAAAGAAATCTCTTCATATCCTCCTGAAAGAGTTATGCAAGATCAAAGGAATCCGCTGGATCCGCGTGCTTTACTGCTATCCGGAGGAAATTTATGATGAACTGATCCAGACCATGAAAGAGGAGAAGAAGATCTGCCATTATCTGGATCTTCCGATCCAGCATGCAAGTGACCGTATCTTAAAGAGAATGGGAAGAAGGACAACACAGGCAGAACTGGTGGAGATTGTAAATAAGCTTCGCCGGGAGATTCCTGACATCGTGCTCCGTACCACTCTGATCTCCGGATTCCCCGGGGAAACACAGGAAGACCACGAAGACTGATGAGCTTTGTGGATGAGATGGAATTTGACCGTCTGGGAGTATTTACTTACTCACCGGAAGAAGATACACCTGCAGCAACGATGCCTGATCAGGTTGCGGAAGAAGTCAAAGAGGCCAGACGTGACGAGATCATGGAGCTTCAGCAGGAGATTTCCTATGATAAGGGAACTGACCGTATCGGACAGGAACTTCTCGTGATGATCGAGGGAAAAGTTGCAGATGAGAGCGCATACATTGGCAGAACTTACGGAGATGCACCAAAGGTCGATGGTTATATTTTTGTGCAGACAGGAGAACTCCTGATGACAGGAGATTTGCAAAGGTACGTGTGACCGGTGCACTGGAATATGATTTGATAGGAGAGTTGGCAGATGAATACACCGAATAAACTTACAGTAGCCAGAATGATCCTGGTTCCGTTTCTTGTACTGTTTATGCTTACAGACCTGGGCGGTGAGGCAAACCGCTATATAGCACTTGCTATTTTTGTTGTTGCAAGTGTGACCGACTGGTTTGACGGAAAGCTTGCCAGAAAATACAATCTGGTGACAAACTTTGGAAAATTCATGGATCCTCTTGCAGACAAGCTGCTTGTGTGTTCTGCAATGATCTGCTTTATTGAACTGGAAAAACTTCCGGCATGGTTTGTTATCATTATTATAGGAAGAGAATTTATTATCAGCGGATTTCGTCTGATCGCAGCCGAGAACGGTGTTGTGATCGCGGCAAACTACTGGGGCAAATTCAAGACGGTTTCCCAGATGATCATGATCATTTACTGCTGATCGATCTGGGCGGAGTGTTTGATATTCTGGAACAGATATTTATCTGGCTTTCTCTGGCACTTACCGTTATTTCCCTGATCACATATATCTGGCAGAACAGGAGTGTTCTGTCCATGCAGGATTAGAAAGAAGGCTTTAATATGGCTTCAGAAAAGGAAGCATCAGAAGAATCAGCATTAGAGAAAACAGCATTAGAAGAAACAGTTGTAGGACTTCTGAAAAAAAAGAAAATGACACTGTCTCTTGCCGAGTCCTGTACAGGCGGTGCGGTAGCAGCGGACATCGTAAATGTACCGGGAGCTTCGGAGGTATTTATGTGCGGCTATGTCACATATACAAACCGCGCCAAAAGAAAATGTCTTGGAGTAAAGAAGAGTACACTGAAGAAAGAAGGTGCTGTCTCAGCCAAATGTGCCAGACAGATGGCAAAAGGCGGTGCGAAAGCAGCCAAAACCGATGTCTGTCTCTCTGTGACAGGACTTGCAGGTCCGGGCGGTGGAACAGAGGAAACACCGGTGGGAACCGTATTTATGGGATGTTACTGTGCAGGAAAGACAACTGTGAGGGAATTTCACTTTGAGGGCGACAGAAAAAGTATCAGAGACCAGGCAGTTGACCAGGCACTGACATTTATCTGCGACAGGCTGCGCAAATATGACAGATAATAATTGGTGACAAGTTACATTACTGAACATAAGAGTACATTTCGAAAAGTTGATGAAATGTACTCTTTTTGTTATCATAGCAATTCATATTAACCGAATCAGGTAAGTTTTCTGCGGAGTCTGCGAAAAGTAATAAGCAGTGAGTGGGGACTTGGTCACCGCATCATTTTCATAAGGTTCACCACTTTATCAAGTTTTTGTGCCTCTGCGGGAGATTTCCCCATCTTCAGCACTTCAATGATCGCAGAAATCTCATCAGCATTAAATTTCAGACCGCCTTTTTTTCCCTGAGCAGCTGCACTCATCAGGAAAGGCAGCATCTCATTTGCACCCTTTGAACTTCCCTGGGAAGCCAGATTCTGAAGCATATCAAGCTTGGAACGATCCATGCCTGCAAGCTTCGGGTTGTTGCGCCAGTCATCATTCATGGGAATCCTCCTTCTCACCATCTGCAGGCTGATTCATGAGCTGCAGCATCTGAACCATAGCCATCATATTTACCATCTGATTTAATTTATCCCTGCTGGGACCATAACAGAAGCTGCGGATATCATTGACGATATCCACCGGATTCTGGTCCGGCATGCTCATGGCACACAGATCGCTGCCGGAACTTCTTTTGCTGAAAACAGAAACCGTATTGATAAATTCAACCGCTTTTTCATAGACTGAGAAAATCTGCTGTCCTTTTGGCGGAAGATAAGGAATGGCGGCTTTTATCATCTGTCCGCGGTCAGAACTGACCATCTGATCCAGTAAAGTCTGTGAAATCTGCTCTTCATTCATAATATCTGCTTCCATTTTATGTTTTTTATTAACAGAATATGACGGGGAGAAGGATTCTGACATATAATAAAGTAGAATTTAAATAACTGTGAGACTGCTTTACTGCGCGCTGCCTCAAATTTTATGGAATTGCTGCAGGTATCATGCGTTTGCAGTTGCAAAAATGGAGAATCAGATATGGGATCAGAGTCAGAAGAAAAGAAAGAAATGCTTATTATAGATGGAAATGCTTTTTATGAGATAGATCTGGAGTGTGTGAAAAAGAAAAAACAATGTGCTCAGACAGTGCACCCGGAAAAGAAAACAGACAGGATCAATTCCCAGAATATGAAAGATAAGGATAATATCAGGCAGCATGAATAATAAGGACGAAATTATAATCCTGTAAAATATAAAGAGGCAGAGGGAAAGATCCCCCTGCCAACAGAAAATGATTGTCAGCAGCCACATCCACAGCCATTGTTTCCACATAACAGAAGCAGCACGATAATAATCCAGCAGTTGTCACCGTTGCCACATCCGCCGCAGCCATTGTTGCATCCACAGTTATTGTTTCCGCACAGGCACAGAAGGATGATGATCCAGAGGATATTACAGCAGGAATTATTTCCGCCTGAAAGACCCCATCCACTGTTACATCCACATCCGTTATTACATCCGCAGCCATTGTCGCATCCGCATCCGCTGTTATTAGCGCAGCCACATCCGCATCCTCCTCTGTCCTCACATCCGCAATTTGTAGCAGCTAAGTCGCTCATATTAAATCCTCCGTTTTTTTTCTTTACAATCCTATCATATGTGGAACCGCAAAAAGTGTTACAGTTTCATCATTGTTCATTATGTTCACAGTAACCAATAACCAATAACCTTAAGTTCGATGCGAATTGTTGCTTTTCACAAGTTGACAATAATATATGAATCCGATATAATATACCACGTAACAAATCTGTAATGATTGAGAAAGAAATGCAACGATAACCCAATTAAAACGTAAAACAATACGTATAAAAAGAGAGGAAACGGAGAATAAGAATGAAGAAACATGGGAAACTATTGTTAAAGTATCTGCTCCTTTTTGTGATGACCGTTTTTGTAATGGGCTGTTTTAGTGTATCCGCGGCAACAAAAACAGGATTTGTCACTCAGAAAGGGAAAACCTATTACATAAACAAAGACGGTTCCAAACAGAAAGGCTGGCTGGAACTTAAGGGTAAGAAATATTACTTTGATAAGAAAACAGGAGTTCAGGTAAAAGGCTGGGTAAAAGACTCCAGCGGACAGGCGATCCGATACTTTACCAGAGGAGCCGGATATATGGTGACAGGATTTATCACTGATTCCAATGGAAATACCCGTCATTTTGATGAGACAACAGGCCTGATGACAAGAGGCTGGCTCACAGATACAGATGAATATAAATATTATTTTTACAGCGGTTCCGGCGTTATGGCCAAAGGCTGGGTGGAGAACAAAAAAGAACAGAAACGCTATTTCAGTCAGGCCAATGGACATATGTGTACAGGCTGGGTGAAGAGCAGTGCCGGAAATTACAGATACTTTAAGCCGTCAAATGGAATAATGTATACAGGTCTGGAGAAAATTGACTCAGACTATTACTATTTTTCAAAATCAACCGGTGTCCGTTATCAGAAAGGTTTCGGAACCGTAGGAAGTAAGAAATATTATTTCAACCCTTCAGATGGTAAGGCGAAGACAGGCTGGCTTGAGCTTGATGGAAAGAAATATTACTTTGATACCTCAGGAGTGATGCTGGCAAATACCATCGCTTCCATTGACGGAACTACATACAGATTTGATTCTGACGGTGCTGCAACAAAGACTTCCGGTAATGATTACACAGTAGAGGGCAAATATGTCAAGGTCTTTGATGCGAAGAATAATAAATACTACTATATGGAAGAAGAGTTCCTGGAACATCCGGGAATTGCAGACGGAAAGGTGTCAGATCTGGATCTTCTGGCAGCAGTGTGTGATGCAGAAGCAGGAGATCAGGGAGTCGTGGGAATGGAGGCAGTTGCGCTTTGCGTATTAAACTGTACCATTGATCAGTATAAAGAATTTCCGTCACAGATCCGTTATGTGGTATATCAGGGAAAACCTACCCAGTATGCGGTTGTCACAGACGGAGCACTTCTTAAAAGACTGAAAGGCCAGTTTGAGGACAGGACCAATGCCTATGCGGCAGCAAAGGCAGCCATGGAAGTGTTCGGTAACTATGTGAATCATGGCACAAAGAGAACACTCCCGGGATTTAAGACAAAGGATTTCAATTACAAATTCTTTATGACTCCGGCAGCATTTAAGGCACAGAACCTTAATTTCAGCAAGCTGGAATATGAACAGTACAAAGGACATGTATCTTTGTGGACTGGATTCAGGGTGAGTACATTAATGCTTTAAGTTGGTGAAATATGAAGAGGATTGCTATAAATTCCTTGACAAATAAATTTTGTATTTGTATACTTGCAGATATATGATATAAAAAGCACAGATGGGAAAGAGTAACATAGGGAAAACAGACAGAGAGCTGCCGGTAGGTGAGAGGCGCGTGGGGAACTTATGTGAATACCTCCCGGAGCTCTGCACCGAACACCTCAGAGATATTGTAAGGTAAGTAGGCTGCAGCGGAGTGCATCCGTTAACATGCTTAAGTAACAGAGAGAACCGTTGTTTATCATAACAATGGCATGGTTTGTTACTTATTGAGGCAGAGAATGCGAGTTTTCTGCGAATTTAGGTGGTATCGCGGGACCCGGTTCTCGTCCTAAAGGGACAGGAACCGGGTTGTTTTATTTTATTACGAGGAGGAAACAAACAATGACAGTTTGGGACGAGCTGAAAGCCCGTGGTCTGATTGCTCAGGTAACAGACGAAGAAGAGATCAAAGAAATGGTAAATAATGGAAAAGCCACATTTTACATTGGCTTTGACCCTACCGCAGACAGCCTTCATGTGGGACATTTCATGGCGCTCTGCCTGATGAAACGTCTGCAGATGGCGGGAAATAAACCAATCGCATTATTAGGCGGCGGAACCGGTATGATCGGTGACCCGTCCGGAAGATCTGATATGCGTCAGATGATGACAGTGGAGACCATTCAGCACAACATCGACTGCTTCAAGAAACAGATGGAGCGTTTTATCGACTTCTCAGACGGTAAGGCATTAATGGTAAACAATGCAGACTGGCTGATGAACTTAAATTATGTAGAAGTACTTCGTGATGTTGGACCACATTTCTCTGTAAACCGTATGCTCTCTCACGAGTGCTACAAACAGCGTATGGAACGTGGACTTACATTCCTTGAGTTCAACTATATGATCATGCAGAGCTACGACTTCTACATGCTGTATCAGAAATACGGCTGCACCATGCAGTTCGGCGGTGATGACCAGTGGGCAAATATGCTTGGCGGTACAGAGCTGATCCGTCGTAAACTTGGAAAAGACGCTTACGCCATGACGATCACACTTCTTCTGAACTCCGAAGGTAAGAAGATGGGTAAAACACAGTCCGGTGCTGTATGGCTTGACCCGGAGAAGACTTCTCCTTTCGATTTCTATCAGTACTGGAGAAACGTGGATGATGCAGATGTTATCAAATGTATGCGTCTCCTTACCTTCCTTCCGTTAGAAGAAATCGATGAGATGGCGAAATGGGAAGGAAGCCAGTTGAATAAAGCAAAAGAAATCCTTGCATACGAGCTGACAAATCTGGTTCATGGCGAAGAGGAAGCAAAGAAAGCGCAGGAAGGCGCAAGAGCACTTTTTGCAGGCGGCGCTGATACAGCACACATGCCGACAACTGAGCTTGCAGACGAAGACTTCTCAGAAGAAGGAACAATCGACCTGATCTCCATGCTTGTAAAAGCAGGAATGGTTCCAACACGTTCCGAGGGACGTCGCGCCATTGAACAGGGCGGTGTTTCCATTGACGGTGAGAAGATCACAGATGTGAAATACACAGTTGCCAAAGATGCACTTACAGGTGAAGGTGTAGTGCTGAAAAAAGGCAAAAAGAAATTCAATAAAGTTCTGGCAAAATAAAAAATTCATTATAGAAATATCGGCGGATACTGCTGAACCGGTGCCGCCGATTTCAGGAGGAAAAGATTATGAAGAAATACGGAGTAAACGAACTTCGTCAGATGTTCCTCGACTTCATGGAGAGCAAAGGACATCTGGTAATGAAAAGCTTTTCCCTGGTACCACAGGGAGATAAGAGTCTTCTGCTGATCAACGCAGGTATGGCTCCGCTGAAACCATATTTTACAGGTGCTGAAATCCCGCCAAGAACAAGAGTAAGTACCTGCCAGAAATGTATCCGTACAGGTGATATCGAGAATGTAGGTAAAACTGCACGTCACGGTACATTCTTTGAGATGCTTGGTAACTTCTCCTTTGGTGACTATTTCAAGAAAGAAGCCATCCACTGGTCCTGGGAATTCCTCACAGAGGTAGTAGGATTGGATGCAAACCGTCTGTATCCTTCCCGTATATCTGGAAGATGACGAAGCCTTTGACATCTGGAACAAAGAAATCGGAATCCCTGCTGACAGAATTTTCCGTTTTGGAAAGAAGATAACTTCTGGGAGCATGGCGCAGGTCCCTGTGGTCCATGTTCAGAAATCTACTATGACCGTGGAGAGAAATACGGCTGCGGGAAACCTGGCTGTACAGTAGGCTGTGACTGCGACCGTTACATGGAAGTATGGAACAACGTATTTACCCAGTTTGAGAACGATGGTAACGGAAATTATACAACACTGAAACAGAAGAACATTGATACAGGTATGGGTCTGGAACGTCTGGCAGTTGTTGTGCAGGACGTAGATTCCATCTTCGATGTAGATACTATCTGCGCACTGCGTAACCTGGTATGTAAGATCTCCGGAAAAGAATACGAGAAGAATTATAATGATGACGTATCCATCCGTCTGATCACAGACCATATCCGTTCTGCAACATTTATGATCTCCGACGGTATCATGCCTACAAACGAAGGCCGCGGTTATGTACTCCGCCGTCTGATCCGTCGTGCAGCACGTCACGGACGTCTTCTTGGAATCGAAGGCACCTTCCTTGCAAAATTAAGTGAAGAAGTGATCAATGGTTCCAAAGCAGGATATCCGGAGCTGGAAGAGAAGAAAGAATTTATCTTTAAAGTTCTCACAAATGAAGAAAACCAGTTCAACAAGACCATTGACCAGGGTCTTCGTATCCTTGGAGAGATGGAAGATGAGATGAAAGCAGCAGGAGAGAAAACACTTTCCGGCGAAAATGCATTCAAATTATATGATACTTACGGATTCCCGATGGATCTTACAAAAGAGATCCTTGAGGAAAAAGGATATGATATTGACGAGGCAGGCTTCCAGAAATGTATGGAAGAGCAGAGAAACAAAGCCCGTTCTGCACGTGAAGTGACAAACTATATGGGGGCTGACGCAACTGTATATGATGATATTGATGTAAATGTTACAACAGAATTCGTAGGATACGATCATCTTACCTTTGATTCCAAAGTAACAGTCCTTACAACAGAGACAGAGATCGTAAACTCCCTGATGGAAGGACAGAAAGGAACTGTCTTTACAGAGCAGACTCCATTCTACGCAACTATGGGTGGACAGGTCGGAGATACAGGTGTGATCGAAACTGCAAACGGTAAGTTCGTAGTAGAAGACACTATCAAGCTTCGCGGCGGCAAATTTGGCCATGTAGGTCATATGGAATCCGGTATGATCTCCACAGGCGAAACTGTTTCCCTGAAAGTGGATGAAGCTGCAAGAAGAGACACTGAGAAGAACCACAGTGCAACACATCTTCTTCAGAAAGCATTAAAGACAGTTCTTGGAAGTCATGTAGAACAGAAGGTTCTCTGGTAACACCTGGACAGACGTT
>ENA-OQIC01000282-OQIC01000282.1-human-gut-metagenome-genome-assembly--contig:-NODE-282-length-22889-cov-3.606757_pt1 | contig 22889 bp, 35 predicted proteins | sample MGYA00242572_ERZ504736 | MGnify/ENA primary metagenome ERZ504736 (study PRJEB26092, sample SAMD00036201) | human gut metagenome | host: Homo sapiens | study: EMG produced TPA metagenomics assembly of...
ACGTCAGATTGGCAATATTTCATGAACTTGTTTAATAAACTGCGTTTACGGAATTTTGAGGCAGAAGGGTATTTTAATTCTGGCGTCCTTTTGATGAATTTGGTTGCTATTCGTCAATCGGTACGCGACAAGACATTTTAGATTATATTGAGCAAAATAATCATCTCTTGTTGTTGCCAGACCAAGACATCTTGAATGCCTTATATGGGCATCAAACCTTGCAAATTCCTGACCAAATTTATAATTACGATGCGCGATATAATATTCTCTATTATACTAGAAGTTCTGGTAAATGGAATTTAAATTGGGTTATTGAACATACGGTGTTTTTACATTTTTGTGGACGAGACAAGCCGTGGAAAAAAGATTACCGTGGACGTTATAGCGCTCTTTATAAACACTATCAACACTGCGCATTACGTTTAAAAAATAAGAAAAATCATTAGAAAAAGTACCTCGACTTACGAATAAATAAGTGGAGGTACTTTTTATTATGTATGCAATTGAAATGAAAGCAGATGCTATGTTGCCACGAGAACGCTTGAGAGACTTAGGGGCAGAGCATCTTAGCAATCAGGAACTATTATCTATTTTATTACGAACAGGAACAAAAGCAACCCCAGTTTTGGAAGTTGCCAATCAAATCTTGAAAAATTTAGATAGCTTAGCTGATTTTCAACACCTATCCCTGCAAGAATTGCAACAAATCAATGGTATTGGTTATGTTAAATCAATTGAAATCAAAGCAATGATTGAACTAGCAAAGCGCATTAGCAAGGCTGAATATATCCAAAAAGAACGCATTATGAGCAGCGAACGTCTAGCGCGTAAAATGATGTTAGAATTGAGTGACCAAAAACAAGAACATTTGGTGGCTATTTATCTGGATACGCAAAATCGAATCATTGAACAACGAACGATTTTTATCGGTTCTGTTCGCCGTTCGATTGCTGAACCACGTGAAATTCTCTATTATGCATGCAAAAATATGGCAACATCAGTTATTATTGTCCATAATCATCCGTCAGGCTCCCCAGAGCCAAGTGAGAATGATCTGCGATTTACTCAAAAAATAAAACGCTCTTGTGAAGATATTGGTATTATTTGCCTTGACCATATCGTCATTGGAAAATACCAATATTACAGCTTCCGAGAAGAAACAGATGTTTTGTAATGTCGTTCACTTTGAATTTCTAATGAGAAAGCAGTAGAAGAAAATCATTCATAAAATATATTCTAAAAAATAAATGGTAAGCAACAAAAAAGATACTTTCGTTTAGAGGAAAGTATCCAGAATGTTTTTGAAGCTAACTTGATAGTTTATTTATTTTGATTAGATTGATTCATGAAATACAGTAAAGTTTGCAACTCACTTGTTAAATCAACGTACTGAACGATGATACCTTTTGGAACATTGAGGTGAACAGGAGAGAAGCTCAAAATACCATGAATACCAGCATCAACCAGTATATCTGCGACTTCTTGAGCTTTTGAACTTGGAACAGTTAAAATAGCTGTTTCAATACCAGCTTCTTGCGCGTGTTTTTTTAGTGATGAGATACCATAGATAGGGATGCCATCTAATGTTTCATGTCCCACCATTTCATTGTCATCAGTATCAAAAGCCATTGAAATTTGCATTTTATTACGATCGTGGAAGCGATAGTGAAGCAAAGCTCGTCCAATATTTCCACAGCCAACAAGAAGAACGTTTGTTGTGGAATGGTCGTTTAAAATATCGGCAAAGAAATTCATCAATTTTTTGACATCATAGCCGAATCCTCGACGCCTAGTTCGCCAAAATATGAAAAATCTCGACGTACGGTTGCAGAATCGATTCCCATAGCATCTGCGATTTGTTTAGAACTCGCTTTTTCGACATTATCTGTATTGAATCGTTTGAAAATACGATAATAAAGTGATAGTCGTTTAGCTGTTGCTTTAGGAATAGATTTCTCAGTAGTCACAATATCATCTCCCTTTTACTTTTTAATACTATTGTATCAAAAAGTTTGTGAAAACAGAAACAAATTTAACGAAATAAGCGAAAAAACGACTTAAATTAACAAAAAATGTTAGATATTAAGTCGTTTTTAGAGTTAAAAGGGTTATTAAACACGTTTTTTTGTGAAAATATCGCGTTCCACAAGACTGTCCATTAAGAAATAAAATTTTTCTTGAAGGATTTTATTGTCCTCAGATTTGAAGATATTGACAAAACGCAGACCAGATTTATCAGTAATGCTGAGTTTAAAACCTGTCAAATCTTTGTTGATCGTAATTTTCAATGGGAAACCATCACCAGAATTAGGTACTTTTTCCAACAAGCGTGTCAATTCGTAGTTTCCAATACGATTTTGTGAAAATGTGGTATCACGAAGCGTGTATTTTTTGATGTTATCGCTAATAGCATAGCTATAAAGACAGTTCTCTAAAGTAATTTCTTTTTCAAATGCCATCTTATTTTCCTACAATTTCTATTAGTTTTTGAGCGAGTTGTTGGATTTCGCTGATTGTATTAAGCTCTGAAAAGCTAATGCGATAGATTCTGTTAAACGTGGAGAATCGTCACCATAAATGCTAGACAAAACATGACTTGGATCGACTGTTCCAGCAGTACAAGCAGAACCTGTTGAAACGGCAAAACCTGCTAAATCAAGTTGCGTTAAAAGAATGCCGTTGTTTTGATTTGGAAAACCGATGTTAAGAACATGCGGCATTTTATGTTGGCTTCCATTGATATAATAATCCAAACCAGAAATGCCATCAAGGAATGCTTGACGAAGTTCTTGAACGTGTTGATAATTTTCATATTTATGAGCAACGGCGTCAGACAAAGCTTGTGCTAAACCGGTAATACCAATCATATTTTCCGTACTAGCACGGCGTTTCTCTTCTTGTTCACCGCCATGAAGCAAGTTATCAAAATGCTGTGGTGTTGAGTAGAGAATACCGACACCTTTTGGTCCATGGAATTTATGAGCAGAAGCTGAAAGAAAATCAGCTTTGATTTCTTCAGGAAAGACATCAACTTTACCAACGGCTTGAACGGCATCAATATGGAATGCGGCTTGGTGATCTTGAAGAAGTTCTCCAATTTCTTTAACAGGAAGAAGATCACCAGTTTCGTTATTAGCAAACATGATGCTAACCAAAATAGTATCATCACGCAAAGCATCAGCAACTTGCTGTGCAGAAATATGACCATTTTCAGGTTTTAGATAAGTCACTTCAAAACCAAAGCGTTTTTCCAGGTATTCCATGGTGTGAAGAACGGAATGATGCTCAATAGCAGTAGTGACAAGGTGTTTTCCTTTAGCTTGATTAGCAAGGGCGTAACCTTTGATAGCAGTATTATTGCTTTCGGTTGCACCAGACGTAAAGATAATGCGGCGTGGATCAGTTTTTAAGGCTGAGGCAATCATTTGGCGGCTCGAGCGTAGGCGTTGGTTAGCTTGACGTCCAATGCATGAATACTTGAGGGATTACCAAAATCGTTGATCATGACTTCTGTCATTGCATCAATAACAGAAGGTATGAGAGGAGTAGTAGCAGCATTATCGAGATATATCATATATTAGTTAATCCTTTGTAGCGTTATATGAGAATAATGGGCTGAGTGGTGATTTTTCGTGGATACGAATAATCGCGTCAGCAATTAATTTGCTTGCTGAAAGATATTTAATATTTTTTGGCAAGCGTTCTTTAGTAGCGACAGAGTCAGTTACTAAAATTTCTTTAATAGGAGCAGTATCAAGGCTTTCAGCAGCACCGCCAGCAAATAAACCGTGACTTGCTACGGCATAGATTTCTGTTGCACCATCGCGTTCTACGATTTTAGCAGCTTCAGCAAATGTTTTACCTGTGTTCAAAATATCATCGATAAGGATAGCTTTTTTACCAGAAACTTCACCAATGATATAACCTTCTTCGCGGTGAGAATCATCTTCTGCATAATCAATGATTGCGATTGGTGAATCAAGGTATTGTGCTAAGCTACGGGCACGTTTGATACCAGAGTTTTTAGGGCTAACAACGACAACATCTTCACCTTTTAGCCCTAATTCACAGTAGTATTGAGCAAAAAGTGGAACAGTAAAGAGGTTATCAACTGGAACATCAAAGAATCCCTGCACTTGAACAGCGTGAAGGTCAAGTGTTAATAGACGATCTACGCCCGCTTTAACCAACATGTTAGCAACAAGTTTTGCAGTAATTGGTTCACGTGATGCAGCAATACGGTCTTGACGTGAATAACCAAAATAAGGGATAACCACGTTAACTGTGTTTGCACTAGCACGTTTACAAGCATCAACCATAATCAAAAGTTCCCAAAGGTTGTCATTAACAGGGTAGCTAGTAGATTGGATGATGTAAATATCATCTCCACGAACTGTTTCTTCAATGTTAATCATGATTTCGCCGTCTGAAACTTACGTGTTGACACTTTTCCAAGTGGGACACCAACTGTGTCCGCAATCTTTTGTGCAATCTCTACGTTAGAAGAAAGAGAAAAAAGCTTGAATTGTTTGTCGGCGTAATGTTCTGCCATGATATAAATAAACTCCTTTAAAATTAATACTTATATTCTATCAAAAAAAATGAAATAATTCAGCACTTTCTCATGAAAAAGCACCTTAAATTCGTTTTAGAGTCGCACTGAATCGAGCGACTTTACTTTTAGCGTACTTGAAATCGATAGTATGCTCGGCTAAGAAGTTGTCAAAATCTTTCTTACCTTGTTCGGCATTTTCAACTTCCAATTCAAGTTCGTAGTCTTTAATACCAGCGTATTGGTTGCTATCAAGTGCCATTAGACCAATTTTAGTCATTGTTTCACGGCGTGTTGTTGTAAGACTGCCAAAGTTTTTAAGACTTGAGAGTTTAACCCCGTTTTCTTCGATAAGGTTTAGAAAATCAACATCTGGAAATTTTCCAGATTTGATGATTTCTTTAGCATCTGCAACACTCAAATTATAGTTATATTCTAAGTTGCCAACTTCTTTTGGAATTTTTAGTGTTATTTCTGCACGGTTGGGCAAGGTTCTAATACGTAACGACATACGATTAGCCTTCATATCAAAGTTTTCTGAGTCGAAGTAGTAGTTTGTCTGTGTGACTGGTGCTACGTGTGAAAACTGATTATTGAGACGATTAAATTCGTCTTTAGTGAGTAAGGTTTTGTACTCAATTTCAAGGTGTGTCATAAATAAATTTCCTTTTTTTCACCATTAGATTTATGGTATAATTAGTTTATTATATTAATTCTATACAAAAGTCAATTTTTTGACAAGGATTGGTCATGTCTTTCGTGACAGGTCCATTAGGAAGGAAATGTGATGGACTGGGAAAAATTTTTAGATCCTTACATACAGACAGTTGGGGAGTTGAAGATTAAACTACGTGGTATTCGTAAGCAGTTTCGTAAGCAAAATCGCCATTCTCCAATTGAATTTGTAACTGGTCGTGTAAAATCAGTTGAAAGTATCAAGGAAAAAATGGAACTTCGGGGGATTAAACCTGAAAATATTGCACAGGATTTGCAAGATATTGCAGGTGTTCGTGTTATGGTTCAATTCGTAGATGATGTTGATGAAGTTCTAGCTCTTTTGCGTGGTCGTCACGACATGACAATTGTTCAAGAACGAGATTATATCAATAATATGAAAGCAAGTGGCTATCGTTCTTATCATGTTATTGTAGAGTATCCAGTAGATACGATAGATGGTCAAAAAACGGTCTTGGCTGAGATTCAAATTCGAACATTAGCCATGAATTTCTGGGCGACAATTGAGCACTCATTGAATTATAAGTACAAGGGTGAATTTCCAGATGAAATCAAGAAACGCCTTGAAACGACAGCAAAAATTGCGCTTGAATTGGATGAAGAAATGAGAAAGATTCGTGAGGATATTAGAGAAGCACAGCTTTTATTTGATCCCGCAAGTCGAAAATTAAGTGATGGTGTAGGAAATAGCGATGACACAGACGAATATTACAGATAAAGTGACACGAGTAGCTATCGTGGCAAACGGAAAATACCAAAGTAGGCGAGTTGCTTCAAAACTTTTTGCGACCTTCAAGGAGGACAAGCGATTTTATTTATCTAAGAAAGACCCTGATATTGTCATTTCTATCGGTGGTGATGGTATGTTGTTATCAGCGTTTCACATGTATGAAAAAAATCTTGATAAAGTACGCTTTGTCGGAATCCATACAGGACACCTTGGCTTCTATACGGATTATCGTGATTTTGAAGTTGAAAAATTAATCGAAAATTTGCATGCTGATAAGGGACATAAGGTTTCTTATCCTATTTTGAGGGCAAAAGTTACCTTGGACGATGGGCGTGTGGTTAAAGCGCGTGCGTTGAATGAAGTAGCCATTAAACGTATTGAAAAAACGATGGTTGCGGACGTGGTTATTGATAACGTACAACTAGAACGTTTCCGTGGTGACGGTCTTTCGGTATCGACACCAACAGGAAGTACAGCCTATAATAAATCATTAGGTGGTGCGATTTTGCATCCGACAATGGAAGCCTTGCAGCTGGCAGAAATTTCTAGTTTGAATAATCGTGTCTATCGCACGTTGGGGTCTTCAGTGATTGTTCCCAAAAAAGATAAGATTGAAATTATTCCTAAGCGTCAAGGTGTTTACACGATTTCAATCGACAATAAAACGATGCATTACAAAAATGTGTCTAAAATTGAATATTGCATTGACAATAAAAAATTAGCTTTGTGGCGACGCCGTTCCATACAAGCTTCTGGGAACGCGTAACAGATGCCTTTATAGGAGAGTTGGAGTCGTGAGATTTGATTTTGTTGCTGATCGACAAACAAAAGTAAAAACATTTTTAAAAGGTCACGATGTTTCAAAAGGATTATTAGCTAAAGTGAAGTTCAAAGGTGGGAATATATGGGTAAATGGTGTTGAACAAAATGCCATTTATTTATTGAACGTTGGTGACGTTGTTACCATTGAAATTCCTGATGAAGAAGAGCACGAGACGTTAGTTCCTGTTAAACATGATCTTAATATTGCTTATGAAGATGAGCATTTTTTAATTATAAATAAACCGTATGGTTATGCCAGTATTCCAAGTGTTTTGCATTCCAATACGATTGCTAATTTTGTGAAATATTATTATTTAGAGCAAAATTATCCCAATAAACAGGTGCATATTGTGACACGTTTGGATAAGGATACGAGTGGATTGATGCTATTTGCCAAACATGGTTACGCACATGCTAGATTAGATAAGCAACTGCAAAATAAAACCATTGAAAAACGGTATTATGCTTTGGTTTCTGGCAAAGGTGAATTAGCAGATAAAGGTGAGATTATTGCACCGATTGCTCGTTCAGATGATAGTATTATCACACGTTGTGTGCATACGTCTGGCAAATATGCTCATACGAGCTACGAAGTTGTGGCGCGTTTTGGTGAGGTAGCTTTGGTAGATATTCGTCTCCATACGGGACGCACCCACCAGATTCGTGTGCATTTTTCGCATATTGGTTTTCCATTGTTGGGAGATGATATGTATGGTGGAAGTATGGATTATGGCATTACACGTCAAGCTTTGCATTGCCATTACCTTCGCTTTGTAAACCCATACACAAATGAAGAGATAATTCAGACTACAAACTTGACAGATGATTTTGATAGCGTTATCATGGAACTACAACAAAATTAGATAGAAGGTTAAAATTATGGGAATTCGATCTTTATTTGGTAGCTTACGGGAAAAAATTGTTGGTAAAAACCTCAAAATTGTTTTTCCTGAAGGAAATGATGAACGTGTACTTCGAGCAGCCGCTCGTTTGAAATTTGAGGGGTTAATTGAGCCAATTATTTTAGGAGACGCTAAAGAAGTTCGAGCTTTGCTTGCGAAATTTGGCTTCGCTGATCAAGATTATGTCTTTATCAATCCAGCAGAATACGATAAATTTGATGAAATGAAAGAAGCATTTCTTGAAATTCGTAAGGGAAAAGTGACACCAGAAGATGCCGAGCGTTTGTTACAAGATGTCAATTATTTTGGTGTGATGCTTGTCAAACTTGGCTTGGCTGACGGAATGGTTTCTGGTGCCATTCATTCAACTGCTGATACGGTTCGCCCAGCGCTTCAAATCATCAAAACGAAACCTGGGATTTCACGTACTTCAGGGGTATTCTTGATGAACCGTGAAACAACTGAACAACGTCTTGTGTTCGCTGACTGTGCGATTAATATTGACCCTACTGCTCAAGAATTGGCTGAAATTGCTGTGAATACTGCGGATACGGCTAAAATTTTTGATATTGAGCCAAAGATTGCAATGCTGAGCTTTTCAACGAAAGGAAGTGCTAAGGCGCCACAAGTTGAAAAGGTACAAACAGCAACTAAAATTGCCCAAGAAACACGCCCTGACATTCTTTTGGATGGTGAATTACAATTTGATGCGGCATTTGTTCCAGGGACAGCAGCTGTAAAAGCACCAGATAGTGATATTGCAGGACAAGCAAATGTCTTTATCTTCCCAGACCTTCAATCAGGAAACATTGGTTATAAAATCGCTCAACGCTTAGGGATGTTTGAAGCTATTGGACCAATTCTGCAAGGACTTAACAAGCCTGTGAATGATTTGTCACGTGGCTCAAGTGCTGAGGATATTTACAAATTAGCCATCATCACAGCTGCTCAGGCTATTGATGGCAACGATAATTAATAAAATTAACAAAGCTCAGTTGGTTTTTCCGACTGGCTTTCTTGTCTTAATAAGAAAAGAGGAAATATGTCAAAAATTGCTTTAGTTACGGGAGCTTCTGCTGGATTTGGTAAAGCTATCGTTGAGAAATTAGTATCTGACGGTTATCGTGTGATTGCTAGTGCCCGCCGTTTGGAAAAATTGCAGAGCTTACAAGCAGCACTAGGTGAACAGAATGTTTACCCTCTTCAAATGGATGTCTCACAAACACAAGCTATCGACGAAGCTTTAGCTTCTTTGCCTAAAGAATGGCGAGAAATTGATATTTTGGTTAATAATGCCGGTTTAGCACTTGGCTTGGATAAAGCATACGAGGCAGATTTTTCAGATTGGCTGACAATGATTAATACGAATATCGTTGGTTTGACTTATTTAACCCGCCAAATTTTGCCAGATATGGTTAAACGTAATACTGGTATGATTATCAATCTTGGGTCAACTGCTGGTACGGTTCCTTATCCTGGGGCTAATGTTTACGGTGCTTCAAAAGCTTTCGTGAAACAATTTTCATTGAACTTGCGCGCAGACCTTGCAGGCACTAAAATTCGTGTCACTAATATTGAACCAGGTCTTTGCGAGGGAACAGAATTTTCAAATGTTCGTTTCAAAGGCGACGATGAACGCGCTGAAAAACTCTACGATGGCGCACATGCTATTAAACCAGAAGATATTGCCAACACCGTTTCTTGGGTGACAAGCCAACCTTCTCATGTCAATATCAATCGCATTGAAATAATGCCTGTTTCCCAATCTTTTGGACCACAACCCGTTTACCGAGATTAAAAAAGAGCCATATGGCTCTTTTATCATTCCTATAAATCATTACCAATAGAAGGTCCTGATGTGGTATCAGACCAAGCCACAATGGCTTGACTAGTTTCTTTTAGATAACTAGACAGAAGTGGCCTTAAATCTTGAATGTAAGTTATGACACCAAGTGATTTACCAGAATTGTCTAAAATCAGCTGATAAGTTTGCATTAAGATGGCTTCAAAACTATCTGTCGGTATTTGCAAATGTAGGCTTTTTTCTGGAGATTGATGTAGACTTTGCCAAATCCATTCAGGAAGTTTCTCGCTTTCGTTTTCTGTGAAAAATGATCCGTCAGAGCGATGGTTGCTATAAATGAGCTTTAAATTGTTATCATAAAAACTAGCTCGGTAGGGAAGATGAGCCAGTAATGCTTTAATGTCTTTCATGTTATCAATCATAACGATTTTGTCAGAAAAGCACAACTAAACTGTTTGTAAACTGCTATGAGAGACTTGCACATGCATTGTTTTGATAATTCAGAGGATAATATCAGAAAACGCTAACATCATACTATCTTCTTGCTAACAAACTGTTTATAATAGATAACAAAGATAGGTTGGAGGAAAACGATGAGTAAGATTATTTTTTTAGATGTTGATGGAACATTAGTGGATTATCATAATCGCGTGCCAGCGTCGGCTGTCAAAGCAATTCAACAAGCGCGTCAAAATGGACATTATGTCTTTGTTTGTACGGGGCGTAGTCGTGCGGAAATGCAGCCTGAACTGTGGGAAATTGGCCTTGATGGCATGATTGGTGGCAATGGTTCTTACGTTGAATATGACGGTAAGGTTATCATGCACCAGTTGATTTCAAAAGAGGATGCCAAAGCCATTGTTGACTGGCTACACGAACGCGGGTTGGAATTTTACTTAGAATCAAATAATGGTCTTTTTGCTTCGGAAAATTTTAAAGAAGTTGCCCGTCCAGTAATGCGACAATATGCGTTTTCTAAAGGAAAAACAGCGGCAGAAGTTGAGCATATGGAAGCAGAAGATGCCTTCATGGTTGATTTATGGTGGCGAATTGTATCGTGATGATTTGAATAAGGTCAGCTTTATTCTTAATTCTTACCAAGACCATTTGGATTCAGCCAAAGCTTTTCCAAGTTTAAAAGCTGGAACATGGGGTGGTCGTGGTGAAACGGCGTTATTTGGAGACCTCGGTGTTAAAGATATTACCAAAGCACACGCAATCGATGTTCTTTTAGAACACTTGCAAGCTGATAAAAAGGATACCATTGCTTTTGGTGATGCCAAGTTGATATTCCAATGTTAGAATATTGTGAAATTGGTGTTTCAATGGGAAATGGTGGTCCAGAAATTCTTGCTATGGCAGACATGGTAACCGATGACGTTGAGGAAGACGGACTTTATAATGCCTTTGAAAAATTGGGATTAATTTAACAAGGGACTAAGTTTTATATGATGTAAAAAGATTGGAAATAATTTCCAAATCCTTTTTACTATGTATAAGAAAAAATACTTGACTTTATTTCTATATAGTAAAATCTAACTAAAGTTCTATATAGAAATAAAAAGTCTAAGCGATTGAAAAATGATACTAATCTATAGCGCTGAACTAAGTATAAAACAAATCTAAAAAATAATGAAAGAAAGGGTTTATACTGACGGGAGCTACCCGCTAATATAAATATAAGAATAAATGGATAAATTTGCTAGAGGCTCATATTTGATGACACATATTACGTTATTGAATGGAAGGTATTTCAATAAGCTGCTGAGTAAGACAGAAGCTGTTTACTCTGGAGAGCAAGGGAAAATTTTGACTACATTACGTGATTTCGGTGATGATTTAACAGCTAGTGAGATTTCCAAGTATTCTGGACTTGCTAACAACACTTTAACGAGTATGCTAAAAAAGCTCGAAACTATGTCTTTGATTAGGAGTGTCGCGCACCCAACAGATGGACGAAAAAAATTGTTTTCTTTAACGGATTTTGGTCGTGAACAAGTTGCTCTTGGCTATGAAGTTAGCCAAGAGGTTGGTAAAAATTTTTATCAAGGGTTCAAGCCACAAGAAATTGAGTTATTCGAAAAACAATTAGAACGTATTTTGGAAAATATAGAAAGGGTTAATAAGAGTAAAAACGATTGATATCTATGAAGAATAAACGTAAATGGAATGTTTTGCCAGCAATTATAACCACAGCAATACTGGGATTTGCTGGAGTACTTGTGGAAACTTCAATGAATGTAACTTTTCCAGTATTAATGAGAGAGTTTGGTGTTAATGCAACAGTTATCCAATGGGTAACTACTGGAAATCTGTTGGCGGTAGCTATTATTGTTCCGTTGTCAGCATACTTGATTCGTCACTTTTCAGAGCATCAGATTTTTCTTAGCGCAAATCTTTTCTTTATAACAGGCTTGATATTTGATGCCCTTGCTTCGAATTTGTGGATGCTCTTACTTGGGCGTATTTTACAAGGAATTGGGACAGGTGTAGCATTACCTTTGCTATTTCATATTATTTTACACCATGTTCCTATTGAACGTCGTGGCTTTATTACTGGAATTGCAACGATGACTACCTCTTTTGCACCAGCGATTGGTCCAACTTACGGAGGAATAATGTTAACTGCATTTGGTTGGAAGTCCATATTTCTATTTTTAATACCAATTCTTTTGATCTCCACATTGGTTGGTATCGGTTCAATTCCACATATAAAGGTTACACAAAATGGTCAATTCAATATTCTGGCTTTTGTTTTTCTAGGAGTTGGTTTAGGTTCTTTACTACTTGCAATTGAGCAATTATCAATATTTTGGCTTATTCTATGTATGATAGCATTCATTCTATTTTATGTATCTAATCAAAAAGGGCTCCTACTTAATTTGCATGTTTTTAAATAAAAACTTTCGTTTTTTTGATGTACGGTGTATTAGGATTTCAAATGGTTTCCCTAGGATTGTCTTTTATTCTGCCCAATCATCTTCAAATAGTTTTAGGGCAAACTTCTACTCAAGCGGGATTGTTCATGTTTCCTGGCGCTATACTAGTTGCTATTTTATCCCCAATTTCTGGATTTATTATGGATAGAATCGGTGCTTTTAAACCTATTATTACAGGAGTTTGATAACATTCTTGGGCCTTCTAATGATGGTAATAATGTTTATCAAGCTTCGGTTATCCAACTGTTATTTTTGGATATTTTGATTATGATGGGAGTTGGTATTGCAGCAAGTAATATCATTTCAACAACTTTGTCTAAATTAAGCGATGAAGAATTTGTCGATGGAAATAGCATCCTCAATACATTTCAACAATTTTCCGGTGCAATTTCGACAACAGTTGTTTCACAAATTTTTACCTTAGGCGAAATGTCTTCTGTAGCTAATGGTGCGGTTACCGGTAGTCGTAATGCAATTTTCTTTCTGATTGGTGTGGTTTTCATATCATTGATTTTAACTCTTAGTTTGAAATATCAAAATAGAATATAATATAAAATTTTTTATATAATGGTATAGTACAAGGAATGCGTTTTATATCATTAGTTTTTGTTTGATTTTAACGATATAATATTGTTGAAAAACCATTAGTGAGGAGATTTTTTATGTTACACAAAAATTTAAACCCATTTCCAGAGCACTTTTTGTGGGGAGCTTCAACGTCAGCTTATCAAGTTGAAGGAGCTGCTTTAGAGGACGGCAAAGGTCCGTCATGCCAAGACGTGAAAGAAATTCCTGCAGGCACAGCTGATTTGTCAGTTTCAGTTGACCACTATCATCATTACAAAGAAGATATTGCCCTAATGGCAGAAATGGGCTTCAAATCATATCGCTTCTCTATTTCTTGGACACGTGTTTTGCCGAATGGAATAGGCGAGGTTAATCCAAAAGGGATTGAATTCTACAATAATTTGATTGATGAATGTTTGAAATATGACATTGAACCAATCGTCACAATGTTCCACTTTGATATGCCAGCAGCGCTTGATGAACGCGGTTCTTGGTCAACACATGATTCTGTTGATTGGTTCGCTGAATATGCGCGTGTCTTGTTTGAAAACTTCGGTGACCGTGTTAAATATTGGCTAACAATCAATGAACAAAACATGCTAACATTGGTTGGTCCAGTTATCGGTACGCTTCATGTGCCAGAAGGAACAACTAATCTCACTAAAGAGATTTACCAACAAAATCATCACCAATTGGTTGCGCAAGCTAAAGCAATGCAACTTTGCCATGAAATGCTTCCCGATGCTAAAATTGGTCCAGCACCAAATATTTCTTTGGTTTACCCAGCGTCATCAAAACCAGAAGATGTTATTGCTGCTCAAAACTTCAATGCGCTTCGTAATTGGCTTTATTTAGATGCTTATGTTTTCGGTGAATACAATAACCTAGCTTGGGCATATTTGGAAGAAAATGATGCTTTGCCAACGGTTACTGATGAGGACCGTGCTATCATGAAAGCAGCTAAACCTGATTTTATTGGCTTTAACTATTACAATACAGCGACTGTTGAAGCTTCTGACGGTAGTGAAGTCGCAGGAGCTAATGGTGACCAACAATCAAATCAAACTTTCCCAGGCTTTGCGAAGAGCGTTGACAATCCAAATCTTGTGAAAACAGAATTTGTTGGGAAATTGATCCTATTGGTTTCCGTGCAACCGTCCGTGAAATGTACAGCCGCTATCGTTTGCCGCTTTTAGTTACTGAAAATGGTCTTGGAGCATACGATACTTTGACAGAAGACGGCAAAATTCATGACAACTACCGTATCGAATATCTTCGCCAACACATTGCACAAATTCAATTGGCTATTTCTGATGGTGTTGATATGCTTGGTTACAATCCATGGTCAGCAATCGACCTCATCTCAACACACGAAGGTATCCGTAAACGTTATGGCTTTATCTACGTTGACCGTACAGATGAAGAAGTGGGCAGTCTCAAACGCTACCGCAAAGATTCATTCTTCTGGTACAAGAAAGTTATCGCTACAAATGGACAAGATTTATCAGATTGATAAATTTTATAATGAAAATGCACTCAGCAATGAAGTTGAGTGCATTCTTTTATTTTTAAACCTCTGTAAATTGTTTTTTCTTGAGTTCAAACGTGACGTCTGTTTCTTGAGCGACAGCTGTTTCGTGAGTGACGATAATAACGGTTTTATTTTGCTTATGTGCAATATCTTTGAAGATATTGACAATGTCTTGTGTTGTTTCTTCGTCCAAGTTTCCTGTCGGTTCGTCAGCGATAATTAAATCATGTTCCGTTGCTAAAGCACGAACGATAGCAACACGCTGTTGTTGCCCACCAGAGAGTTGAAGAACTGGCTTGTCAATCATTTCTTTGGGAATACCAACGAGTTCAAAAAGTTCTTCGATTTTGGCATTGTCCACGGGTTTGTTAGAGATTTCTAGCGCCGTTTGAACATTTTGACGAGCAGTCATGTAGGTCATTAAATTATAAGCTTGGAAAATCGTTGAAACAGAGTTTTTACGGTAATTGGTCAAACCAGATTTATTGATATCATTATCTTCCAAATAAATTTCTCCAGCTTTGGGACTATCTAAGCCAGCTAGTAGAGAAAGGAAGTTGTTTTTCCGCTTCCTGACTGACCAAGAATAGAGTAAATTTTCCCTTTTTCAAAGGTTAGATTAATGTCTTTAAAAAGATAATCGTCAGGATTGTTGGTGTACCAATAACCGATATTATGTGTTCGTAAAGTCATTTCTTAGTCCTTTCTAGTTAGATGATAAGATATCCTTAGGTTTCATGCGGATAATGCCAATACTTGCAAGAATTGTTGAAACAAATGAAATCAGAAGTGCGATTCCACCAAGTTTTGCGACATCAGTTCCTGTTAATTTGATATCAAGGTCGTCGATTGCTTGAGTTGAAGAGGTTGCCATTGATACCATATTACCCATGTCGCCACGACCTCCGCCGTCACCAGGGGCACCAGATTTTTGACCAGAATCACTATTGTTGCTGTCAGAAGAATTAGTATCTTGACCAGGACCACCGCCATTTAGTCCTGAATTTTGGGTCGTTTGTTCGGTAGAAGTTGATGATGACAAGAGCTGATTACCGAGCACATTTCCCACAAAATTACCAGCAAATGAAGCAATAATAAGTGATACCACCGTTACCATGAAGAGTTCCATAAAGAATTGACCGATAATCTTAATGCGATTTTCACCGAGACTCATCAGAACACCGATTTCATAACGACGTTCACGAATGCTAAGGATAACAATAAGTGTCAATATAACAGCGCCAGCGATCGCTACTAAGATAACGATGTTTTGAGCGATTGATGAAATATTGTTAAGTGGTGAAAGCATTTGTTCGTAGATTTCATCACTTGAAGTGACAGAGTAAGAATCAGTATCGATTTCAGATTCTACTTCGTCAACGAAATCGTCCATATCTTCTGGATTTGAGAGAGTATAAACAGCTGAATCAAGTGTGTCTGTTTCACCTTTCATTGTATCTGCTGTTGTTAGATTGGTGTAGATATTGTTTTGAGGATTTGAAGCATTAGACATCATTTGAGCTGTAGTAGCTGTTGATGAATTCTCATAGATACCAACGACAGTCAATGTATAACTTGTTTCAGTATCATCTACGGTTGTTGTTACGGTAAAGGTATCTCCGACACTAAGGTCATTAGCGTCAGCTAAATCTGAAGAAATCACCGCAGAATTATCCGCAGTATCAGACGTAATACCAACACCGTCAGTGATTTCACTTGTGCCAGATGTAAAGTCACTCACGTAATCAGTGCTGTTGACACCTGTAATGGTAAAGTCACCAGATGTCATTTCCATACCGCCACGACCAGAGGTTGATTGCTATCAGATGAATCATCGCTGCTTGAATCTGAATCATCTGAAGAAGTTGAAGATGATGTCGAAATAGCAGAAATATCATCACCAGCTGTTGCTGTCGTTGTTGTGGTAAAGAGATAAGAAGCTACGCCGTCTTTTTCAGCGATAGACTTGGCTGTCGCAAGGTCAACAGAAGTAGTTGCTGAACTATCGTCACTAGAATCATCAGAACTGCTGTCGCTGTCAGGATTGAAAGCTTTCATCATCGCTTCCCGATTAACAGATAAGGTGACTGTTGCGCCAGCTTCACTTTTGGCTGATTCGACAGCTGAATCGGCAGCATTTTTAATGGTCAATCCAGCTAAAACGAAAATTAAAATAGCACTAGTTACTAAAATTAGTAGTGCCGTACGTCCTTTCTTTGCTTTTGTCGCAAGCCAAGCTCGCTTAATAAAGTTCATATAAAACTCTCCTTTGAAATTTTGATACAAAAACGAGTATAGATAACCCGTCTTAATTTCAACTGAAAGAAAACTGAAACAAAGCTTAAATCGTTTTGTCACGTTTTAAACATAAAAAACATACGACAAAAGCGAACGTTTTAAAAATATGAAATAAAATAATTGACATAAAACGAACGGTATTATAGAATAATAACGGAAAGGTAAGTTTTTGCCTAGCGATGCTCTGCTATTTTCAAGCGTAGGAGAGTTATAGGAAGGTCATTTTTTAATGAAAGAGTTTCTAGCTACTAGGCAAACTTTACTATCAAAAAGTAACTTTCTTTTTAATTAAGCCAGTTTTGATAGGTTGGAATTACGGTAGCAGAAGCTATGGAGAAACTGATATGTATAACGAAATGCCTGTCTTTGATTACGAAGATATCCAACTGATTCCCAATAAATGTATCATCAGTAGTCGTTCGGAAGCTGACACGCAGGTGACACTTGGCGATTATACTTTTAAATTGCCTGTTATTCCTGCCAATATGCAGACCATTATTGATGAAAACATTGCAGAAGATTTGGCTAAGAATGGTTATTTTTACATTATGCACCGTTTTGATGAAGAGGCTCGTAAACCATTTGTTGAGCGTATGCACGAGCAAGGGTTAATTGCGTCTATTTCAGTAGGTGTTAAAGACTATGAGTACGATTTCGTCACAAGTTTAAAAGATGATGCACCTGAATTTATCACAATTGACATTGCCCATGGACATTCTGATAGTGTGATTAACATGATTCAACACATCAAAAAAGAATTACCTAAAACCTTTGTCATTGCTGGTAATGTCGGAACGCCAGAGGCTGTTCGTGAGTTAGAAAATGCTGGCGCTGATGCCACGAAGTTGGTATTGGTCCAGGGAAGTTTGTATCACTAAAGTAAAAACTGGTTTTGGAACAGGTGGGTGGCAATTAGCTGCGCTTCGTTGGTGTGCAAAAGCTGCTCGTAAGCCGATTATTGCTGATGGGGGAATTCGTACGCACGGTGATATTGCCAAATCGATTCGCTTTGGTGCAACAATGGTTATGATTGGTTCATTATTTGCAGGGCATTTGGAAAGCCCAGGAAAATTGGTTGAAGTAGATGGTGAGCAGTATAAAGAATATTACGGTTCAGCTTCTGAATACCAAAAAGGTGAACATAAAAATGTCGAAGGAAAGAAAATCTTATTGCCAGTCAAAGGACATTTGAAAGATACCCTTGTTGAAATGCAAGAGGACCTTCAAAGTGCTATTTCTTATGCAGGTGGACGTGATTTGCACAGCTTAACACGTGTTGATTACGTCATCGTTAAAAATTCCATTTGGAATGGTGATTCGATTTAAGTTTGAAATAGATATAAAAGCCGCTCTTTTGGAGAGGCTTTCTTTGCATTTTAATGATAAAACTCTGAAAATACTTTGTTTAGGTCGACATCTGCCTCGGCTAGCACCTTTTCCCTAGAACGAACAGCAGTTCCTTGTTGGGCTCTGACAAGGTGGAAAGCGTCAAAAACCATAATTCTTGGCAAATGCCACGAATGTAGTTAGGAGCAATGTTCAGAGTTGTATAGTGGTCTTGGTTAGTGTAAATAGCATCGAACCGCTGCAAGAAGCCAAAGCACTTGGCAATCATCGGTCATTATCCAACAGAGCCATTATCAGTGTATTTGAATGTTTTGCAAGCAATTACATATTGTCACTCTTTCATTCGTGAGGTCAGATTGAAATTATGCAAAGGTGACACATAACAATGCTTGTGATTGTTTTGCTAGAGCTAATTCAATATCAGTCAATGGAAGATTGTCAACTTGTTTTTTCAAAATTCTTAATAATTTGTCTGGTTCAATATGTGGACTGTCTGTCGCATAAAGACTTAAAATTGTGAGGTCATCGTTTGAAAATTGGGCAGCATAATCATCATAATTTATTTAAATCAATTGAAATGATTGACAGTAGAGTCTTTTGGGTTAACGGTTTGTGGTTATTGATTTAGTTATTCATTCCATTTGTGGCTTTATGGATTGGTGCTTAGCCTGATCACGCTCAACCTTTGGTGATATTTATTGTACTGAGCATATTGTGGACTTTGTCTTATCGACTGCTTTATTATTTCTTGAGTGAGATTAATGTCCCAATACTACCTTACCTTCATCCTTATCGTATAATGTTAAATATCCTAACAGTTTATAGTGTCTTGATGGTAACAGCGCTCATTCAATCACCTTTAGGATTATTAGCTTCTTATAGTGTTAACGTTTTTTTCACTTAATAACATGTTAATGACTGTATTTTCAGAAAATTACTTCTTTTAATATAGGACTAATGTCATCTTGCCATATAACCGTTGAAAATGATACAATAGACGTGTCATTAGTTAGTGATGGTTAAAATTTAATAAAACTTATTTATGCTACGAATGGGCGTAGCGTTTCTACAAGGCACCGTAATGTCTAACAATAAGTCTTTGCTCAATGATAGTTGAGATGTTTTTGCATATAGTTGTGAAAATATGACCGAGTAACAAGAGGTGTTTACCATATGTGTAAACACCTCTTGTTTGCTTTTATATGTGCCCTTATGCTTAGTCACGTTTCATCATAAGTTATTATTTTTAGCCAATTCGCTTTTAAAAATTTTCAGAAGGAGAATCCATGAAATTATTGGAAAATCGCATCTTAAATGATGGGAATGTTTTAGGTGAGGACATCTTAAAAGTAGATAGTTTCCTAACTCACCAAGTTGACTATGAATTAATGCAGGAAATCGGCAAAGTCTTTGCTGATGCCTACAAAGATGCTGGTATTACTAAGGTTGTTACTATCGAAGCATCAGGTATTGCCCCAGCTCTCTACGCAGCGCAAGCGATGAACGTTCCGATGATTTTTGCTAAAAAAGCGAAAAATATCACGATGACTGAAGGTATTTTAACTGCAGAAGTTTATTCATTTACAAAACGTGTGACTAGCACTGTATCAATCGCAAGTAAATTCTTGTCAGAAGATGATACTGTTCTCATCGTTGATGATTTCTTAGCAAACGGACAAGCTGCTAAAGGACTTTTGGAAATCATTGGTCAAGCAGGAGCGAAAGTTGCTGGTATTGGGATTGTCATTGAAAAATCCTTCCAAACCGGTCGCCAATTATTGGAAGAAACTGGTGTTCCTGTAACATCATTAGCACGTATCAAAGAATTTAAAGATGGACAAGTTGTCTTTATGGAGGCAGATGCGTAAAATGGAAATGAACGAACAAAAACATTCACAAGCAGCGATTCTTGGTTTACAACACTTGCTTGCTATGTATGCTGGGTCAATTTTAGTGCCAATCATGATGCTGGCGCACTTAATTATTCAGCTGAACAGTTGACTTATCTTATCTCAACAGACATTTTCATGTGTGGGGTTGCAACATTCTTACAACTTCAATTGCGCAAACACTTTGGTATTGGGCTTCCAGTTGTTCTTGGATGTGCTTTCCAATCAGTTGCTCCGCTTTCAATCATTGGCGCTAAACAAGGTTCAGGGTACATGTTTGGTGCTTTGATTGTGTCAGGAATTTACGTTATTTTGATTTCTGGTATTTTTTCAAAAATTGCCGATTTCTTTCCACCGGTTGTGACAGGTTCAGTTATCACAACAATTGGTTTAACATTGATTCCTGTTGCAATTGGAAATATGGGAAACAATGCTGATTCTCCAACGGCTCAATCAATGATTTTAGCCTTGATAACAATTGCTATCGTGCTTGCGGTTAATGTTTTGCAAAAGGCTTTATCAAATCTATTGCGATTTTGATTGGCTTGATTGGTGGGACAATTATTGCAGCTTTCATGGGCTTGGTTGACACGTCAGTTGTTACTGAAGCACCGCTTGTTCACATTCCACAACCATTCTACTTCGGTGCACCAAAATTTGAAATCACATCGATTGTGATGATGTGTATCATTGCGACCGTTTCAATGGTTGAATCAACTGGTGTTTATCTTGCCTTGTCTGATTTGACTGGCGAAAAACTTGACAGTAAACGCCTCCGCAATGGTTACCGTGCAGAAGGTGCAGCTGTTTTACTCGGTGGTATTTTCAATACATTCCCATATACGGGATTTTCACAAAACGTTGGTTTGGTTCGTATTTCTGGTATTAAAACACGCCGTTCAATCTACTACACAGCCTTGTTCCTTATTATTCTTGGACTTCTTCCCAAATTCGGTGCTATGGCGCAAATGATTCCTAGCCCAGTTCTTGGTGGTGCTATGATTGTTCTTTTTGGTATGGTGGCTCTTCAAGGGATGCAAATGCTCAATCAAGTTGACTTCCAACATAACGAACACAACTTTATCATTGCAGCGGTGTCAATTGCTTGTGGTGTTGGTTTTGACGGAACAAATCTTTTTAATAGTCTACCAAGCACACTTCAAATGTTTTTGACAAATGGTATTGTTATCGCAACTTTGTTTGCTGTTGTTCTTAACTTGATTTTAAACGGTAAAACAAAAACAGAAGAAACAAAATAAACTAAAAAAGCATTTCTAAGGAATTCCCTTGGAAATGTTTTTTTGTATCTTATGAATAGAGTAATTGAAAATCTTGTTTAAGACCGCTGGTGATTGCAAAACGATTATCTTTGGTAATGATAATTCCTTCGATATTTGGGGTGCTTTGAATGGTCTCAAAAGCTTGCTTAATTGGCAGACCAAATAGACGTGTCGTCCATATTTCACAATCAACAGATAGGTCTGAAACAATTGTTAAACTCGCCATATCAGTTTCGATAGGATAACCTGTATGTCGGTCAAAAATATGATGATAATCCTTATCACCAACTTGTAGGTGTCGTTCGTAAATACCTGAAGTCACGACGGATTTATTTTTGATTGTTAAAATACCAAGATTGTTGCCACGTTGTTTTTGGGGATGTTGGATACCAATATGCCAAACACCATTTTCACGCTTGGGATTATCGCCATAAACAAGGACATTGCCACCAAGGTTAATCATGGCAGAACTAACATTTTCAGTTTTCAAATAATCCATGATTTTATCTGCAATGTAACCCTTGGCTAACGCACCAAGGTCAATTTTCATGCCCTTGTGATTAAGAAATACACTTTTTTCAGCTGCATTTAAAATGATGTGTTCTGGGTTTGCGAGTGCAATAGCTTTCTGAATGTTTTCCTTGTCAGGAACCTTGGTATCTTCGAAACCAATGCGCCAGCTTTGCACCAAAGGACCAATAGCAATATCAAGATTGCTAGGTTGTAAAAGACTATGCGTCTTACCAAGTTCGATAAGCTCAAACAAATCTGGATGAACAGTGACAGGAGCGATACCAGCATTATGATTAATAATCATTAGCTCAGAATCATTATCATTGGCGCTAAAGCGATTCTTATAAACGGTTAGAAGATGACAGGTTTCCTTGATGTGCTGTTGGGGAGTGTCAGAATCAACGACAATATCAATAATCGTTCCCATCATCTTTACGCTATGAGTAAGTTGCAAAATGTCACCTCCAAAATCAGTTTATGAAATTAGGATAACGCTTTCTATCACGAAAATCAAGCTCAAAAGTACAAAAAAACTTTCCTAATCGACATGACTAGGAAAGCAGTAAGTGTTTTAAAATTAACAAAGTTAGTTTTTCTTTTTCATTTCGCCATGTGGGTAGTAAGTTCCTTCTGGCATATCATTGATGAAAACGTGGATAGCTTCTTTTGGAGCTTTAGCAACACGTGAAACAACCTCAGTTACTTCGCGAGCAAGCTCAATTTTTTGTTCTTCAGTACGACCTTCGAATAAATCGATTTTTACGAATGGCATAAGAATCTCCTTTTATAATTTATCTAACACAAACATTGTAGCATATTTGGCGAATAAATTCAGTAACTTTCAGGAAAGAGAAGAAGCATTTTCAAAGGTAAATATTATTTAAAGAGTTTCAGAATATCAGAAAGAGCAAATGTGATTTTATGGTAAAATTTATTATAGGCTGCTTTTTTGGTTTCCTTTTCCATTTCACCGTTGTCCG
>ENA-OQIC01000283-OQIC01000283.1-human-gut-metagenome-genome-assembly--contig:-NODE-283-length-22887-cov-1.821485_pt1 | contig 22887 bp, 24 predicted proteins | sample MGYA00242572_ERZ504736 | MGnify/ENA primary metagenome ERZ504736 (study PRJEB26092, sample SAMD00036201) | human gut metagenome | host: Homo sapiens | study: EMG produced TPA metagenomics assembly of...
GAATATTATAACGATAAAACAAACCAATGATGAAATTTGACTTTTTAATTAACATTATATTTAGCCATGAATATTATAATGAATGTATTCCTTCTGAAATCTTCGAAATAGAACCCAGGAGAACGAATAGAGTCGTATTAGGAGGACCTAAATATCCTTTTAGGCAAACGGGTCGAAATCAATATGCACTAATTGGAGATCGAGAAGAGCTTCTTGATCACCTTTCAACCTCCCCGGATGGTCTCAACCTTGAGTTTCAAGCACATTCAAAAGATCCGAATTTTTTACTGTATACACAATCCCTGCTACCGGAAGAGCTAAATGATTCAGATATACAATTAAGTGTTATCGATAACCGACTGAATCGGCTCAATGTGATCATTCATGTTACCAAAGAATTATTAAAAACGAAATGCCCAATACAGAAAGAAATCCATTATCACACAAAAGAAGCCTATTGGGATTTTATCTTGATACCTCGTAATCCAGAAAATGCGTCAATGGATATTTTTATGGAGATAATGGACCGGAAAATATTAGCTTCAAGAATCCCGAGCAAATCCGTTTCATGGATAAGGACGTTTTTCGTATCAGCACAGAATATCCGATAAAGATTAAGGAAGAGTCTTATTACCAAAGAAGATCAGATATCACGATTTACGAGAAAAGAGAATATGCTAAAAGAATGCTATTAAGGCATGTTCCTGTTCCCTCTTTGGGACGTTTTCTTATAAAGGAATTACAATCTACCGAGAATTCTATTATACAAATTCTTTATATCTAAATCCTTAAAAAAATAACGTATGGCACAAATGAAAACCCCTGGCGTTATATCATAGAGAAAAACGCTTTTCCTAATTCAGTCGTAGAAGTCGCTACCGCCATCCCTGCCTTTATCGGGCATACCCAATTCGCACGGGACGGTAACAAGGATTTGACCGGTATCCCTTTCCGTATATCTTCTATGGCTGAGTTCCATTCGTTCTTCGGTTTCGCTCCCACCTTGCGATTCGGAATTCGTCCGGAAGATTCCGAGAGTGAGGACACCACCAATGACATAAACGTATTATTCCCCGACGGAAGTTGCCAGCTTACTTTGCCAAAAACGTTCTATGCTTTATATTATAATATGTTGTTGTTCTACGCTAACGGTGGAGGACCGTGCTATATCGTCTCCGTAGGAGATTATGAGCATGACTTTAAAAGCATAGACTTTACAAATGCGCTCTTAGCCTTAAAAAAAGAACAGGAGCCCACGTTGGTCGTCGTTCCGGAAGCCGTATATATGGAGGAAGGCGATTGTTACAAAGTTCAAACTGCCGCTTTGATGCACTGTGGTAACGATATGAAAAATCGCTTTGCCATATTAGATGTTTTCAACGGATACAAAGATGAAAACGGTGCGGTTATCAAAAAGTTTCCGGGAAATATAGGTAGCAATTTCCTTGCGTACTGTGCCTCCTATTATCCATGGATAAATACATCTATCGTCACCGAGAAAGATATCACTTTTTATAATATAGAAAAGGATAGTTTAGAGAAATTGGAGGAACTGATCTTGAACGAATTCTCAAAGAAGTCCGGTGTAACGAATGAGGCTGTCAATGAACTTATGGACAAGTTCAAGCTTTTGCTTACCATGAAAGAGGACGAGGCGGAACGTTTCCATACCTTATTATACCAAGTCAGTTCCGTATACCGCTCCATTTTGAGAGAGATTCGCTTGAGGATCAATTTACTTCCGCCTTCAGCTTCGATGGCCGGTCTTTATACTATGGTAGATAACACCCGGGGAGTATGGAAAGCCCCTGCGAATATTTCCATCAATAACGTAGTCACACCCGCACTCTCGATCACAAATGCCGAGCAAGAAGATCTGAACGTACCGATGAACGGAAAAGCCGTAAACGCAATCCGTAGCTTCCCCGGTGAAGGAATCAAGGTTTGGGGTGCCCGCACGATGGATGGTAACTCGTTAGACTGGCGTTATATTAACGTAAGACGTACGATGATCTTCCTAGAGGAATCAATCAAGAACGCCGCCCGTGCCTATGTATTCGAACCGAATGTAGCAAATACATGGGTAAATATGCGTAGTATGATAGACGGATTCTTACGGGGCGTATGGAAACGAGGTGGATTAGCAGGAACTTCCCCCGAAGACGCATATAGCATTCATATCGGATTGGGAGACACGATGACTCCCGAGGATATTCTGGAAGGTATCCTCAGGATATCTGTATTCGTGGCTATTACCAGACCTGCGGAATTTATCGAGATCACATTCCAACAACAAATGCAAAAAAGCTGATAATTTAAGAATTAAAACCTATTAAAGAAATACGAATATGGCAGGAGAAGCACAAGATAATGTATGGCCGTTACCCAGTTTTTATTTTAAGGTAGAATTAGGTAGCCTCGGGGAAATCGCTTTTAAAGAGGTATCTGGTCTGGATATGGAAGCCCAAGTAATTGAGTACCGACATGGTAATAGCCCGGTTTTCTCAAATATCAAGATGCCGGGACTGAAGAAGACGAGCAATGTCAGTCTAAAGAAAGGGGTTTTCAAAGCGGATAACAAATTATTCGATTGGTTTAACAAGATAAAAATGAACACAATACAGCGAGAAGATGTAACAATCAGCTTACTGGATGAAGCAGGAAGCCCTACGATGGTTTGGAAATTATCGAACGCATGGCCGACTAAGGTACCGGTGTCAGCTTAAAATCCGATGGAAACGAGGCCGCCATCGAAACCTTAGATTTAGCGCATGAAGGATTGACCATAGAAAACGCTTAATGCTAAGGTTTGATCATATTGTCCCTCCTCCGGTAGCGTTTTATTTCAACGTGACTTTCGAAGGATTGATCGAGACCTCTTTCCAAGAGGTCTCGGGACTACAACTTGAAATGGAGACGGAAACGATTAAAGAAGGGGGAGAAAACAGTTTCAGCTATCAGGTGCCTACCCGACGAAAGCACGGTAACCTTGTGTTGAAACGTTCTTTAATGCCTTTGCCTCATGTGCTAGAGACATATGTGGTTAAAGTATTGGAAAATAATGGAAGTGCCCAGATCGTTCCCGTCAATTTAACTATATCATTGCTGGATGCCGGGCATTTTCCCCTAAATAATTGGTCTGTGCTCAATGCTTACCCTGTAAAATGGGACATTAGCGCATTGAATTCCCAAAAGAATGAGTTGGTGATTGAAACATTGGAGATGGCTTATACTAATTTGATCCGTATGTCGATAAGAGATACAGAAGATACGAAAAAAGAACAATTTAAGCAATGGCTATAACTATAAAAGAAATCCAAGTGTCCGCAAAAGTGACACAACAGAAAAAGGAACCCGACCTCCCTCTCTCCCGTGATTTGATACAACAAATCAAAGAGGAGATAATTCGTGAGGCCAAGAAAGATTTGTCTAACCTTTTTTCTTGTAGAAAGGAGCGATAAAACATGAACCAAAAGTTGATCATCGAGGCATATAAATCAATTGAATACAAAGGTGGCGAGAAATTGGGTAATATCACCGTCCAAATCAATCCGGATAGCTATAAGTTAAGCAAATCTACCTCCTATAAGAAAGACGAAAGCATAAAAGAGGATAAGCAACTACCGGAGTATAAACACACCAACCCCTCCACTCTCTCTTTTGATATACACTTCGATGGTACCGGTATTATCCCGACGGGGAAAAAAACCGTGACAGAAAGGATCAAGGATTTGGAGAATATCATTTTTCTACCTAGCGCGGAGATCGATCCACCCAGCTTGCTTCCTTAAAGTAATTTGGGGGAGTCTCATTTTCAAGGGGAGATTAACCAGCCTAAATTGGGATTACACCTTATTCTCGCCCAATGGCAATCCTTTACGAGCTAAAGGCTCCTTGTCACTAACAGAGGCGATTAGTAGTAGAGAGACACAAGCAAAAAAGAAAAATCAAAAAGCTGAGGGTAAATTCGTTACTTTTAAACAAGGAGACAGTCTAATCGGGTTATGCGCAAAAGAATATAAAAATTCTGGTTACGCTCCAATGATTGCCTCCATTAATAACCTAATCAGCTTTAGAGATATAAAACCCGGAACTCAATTATGGTTCCCTAAAATATAATGAATATGGATAATTCATTTATAATCAAACTATTCCTAAATGGTAAAGATGTAACGGAGCAATACTCCGTAATCAATGCAAAATATACAGAGCATGTAATAAGATCGATAAAGCAACGATCTCCATCAGCGCTGATATTATCGACAACAGCCAATTTGAAATACCAGACAACAAAATATTCAATCCGGGTACGGAGCTTAAGTTTCAAGCGGGTCCAACAGATAAGGTCAGCACCTTATTTGAGGGATGCGTTACAACCCATCAGTAAAAATCAATAGCGAACAACAAACTCTATTTGTTTTAGAATGTAGGGGGTTCGCATATCCTGCAACCTTTGGACGTAAAAATAATGTATATGAAAATAGTAAAGATGATGCCGTTATCAAGAAGATTCTGGGACAATACGGCTTTCTGCCAAAGTAGATAGTACCGGTATAGAAATTCCACAACTGGTACAATATTATTGTACAGATTGGGATTTTGTACTCACACGAGCACAAAATAACGGATTAGTCGTTATCACTGACGGTAAACAAGTCAAGGTATGTAAACCGAATGTATCTGCCTCCCGGTCTTAACCATCACCTATGGAGATAATTTAATCGCTTTCGATGGTTCTATATCCGCTTCCGAGCAATACACAGATACAAAAGCCTGCGCTTGGGACGTGAGCCGTCAACAAATTATCAAAGCCACCGCCAGCAAACCTTCTCTCAATGCCCAAGGCGATATCGCCGCAAAGGATCTATCCGGTCTGGCAAATGAAGTGATGCTTTATCAAACCAACGCTCCCATCGGCGACGCTTCTTTACATGCTTGGGCCGATGCGCAAGCTTTATGGAGCGGTCTGGCACGTTTTCAAGGCTCCATCACAATTTACGGGAATGCGTCTATTATTCCGGGCTGTATTATCAAATTAGAAGGATTAAGCAAACATTATAGTGGAAACGCATTTGTTCAATCAGTAGAACATACACTACAAGGAGGCGAATGGAAGACACAAGTCTATATGGGTTTCAATCCGGTAGTCATTACCGAAGAGCCGATGTAGTGGCTCCCGCAGCTAGTGGTTCTTGCCCGGCATACGAGGATTACAAATAGGGATCGTTAAAAAGATCGGAGATAATAAAGATTTCGAGAATTTTATATTAGTCGATATACCTTGTTACAATGTGAGAAGACGGAGATATGGGCTCGGCCGGTCAGTCCGTACGCAAGCAATGGGGTCGGCATGTTATTTCTACCGGAAGTCGATGATGAGGTAGTCCTGCAATTCATCAATGAGGACCCCTGCCACCCTGTGATTATCGGAAGTTTGTACAGTCGCAAACGAAAAACGCCGGTTTCTTTAGATCCAAAAAATAATTTAAAGACAATTGTTACAAAAACCAGTTGAAAATTACTTTGGACGATGATAAAAAGATTATCACAATAGGGACTCCCGGAGAGAACACGCTCATATTGGATGATGACAAAAAGCAAATTCTGTTATCCGATGCTAATAAGAACAAGGTCTGTATGGATAAAAACGGAATTATGGTAGAATCCGGCAAAGATCTCATATTTAAGGCAAGAGGGAATGTCAAGACAGAAGGAATGGGTATCGAATCCAAGTCTAAGCAAGATACCAAGATAAATGGCTTGAATATCGAGGTTTCCGCACAAATGGGAGTTAAAGTAAAAGGGTCTGCCACCGCCGAAATATCCGCATCCGGCCAAACCGTTGTAAAAGGAGGCGTTGTAATGATTAATTAAATCGAATGATTTATGCAGAACAAAAATAGTTTTTAGGTAAGGGATGGGCATTCCCCCAGAATTCAGCCATAATGATAATCCCACCCGCATGTCTAATTATGAAGAAGACATCCGGCAAAGCTTGATCATCCTTCTCTCCACTCGCACAGGGGAGCGAATACATCGTCCGGATTACGGTACGGAACTATATCGTTATCAGTTTGAACAATTAGATCTTACCATGGAGACCATGATTAAAAGCGCTATCGAGAAAGCTGTTCTCTTATACGAGCCTAGAGTCTCGCTTGATCGCATAGAAATTAATAAGGCTTCGATTCAAGATGGCATTCTGATTATCGAACTTTATTATACGATACGTATGAATAATGTCCAACAAGAATTGACCTATCCTATCTATTTTGATTCTAACCGATGAATAAACAATGGAATAAAGATGGATTGACAAGAAAAAATTGGAGAATGATTTCCGGATACATGAGCCTTTTCAAGTACTCGAGAAAAATCTCTCCAATTTATTGGCTCGTGCCTTTTCGAAATCATCCTTTTTATATCATTACCAATCCTTAGCCATACTCAATGAGATCAAGCAAACAGATACAATTGGGATCGAACAGAGTTTCATTTTGTGGCAAAATGAGAACTCACCGGAAAGTAACAGAGAAATCACCTATCTAAGAAACGCTCTATACCATAAGTTCTCTGATTGGTATCAAAGATTGAATCATCGGATCTTTAGAGATTCCATGTCCGATTTATTTCTGGATATGGAGAAATATAACCAGAGACTTCAGCTAATAACCCTATCCAATCCTAAAACGGTTCGTAGAAGTCTCTACCTATTATTACGTATCCTCCGTAATTTACAAAACAAACGGGAGATTTACATCCAAGAAATCGCTAAAAGCGGAGAGACCGATCCCTCATTAGCTGTTTTAATCGCTTTCTTGAAAAACTATCAATATCTGGTAGATCAGTTCAATAAACGCTGGGAAGCTTATCCGTTATTTTATGTCAACCAAATATTGAAGGAATCTCCCCAAAAAGCGATTATTCCTTCCGCTTGGTTTATCGCCGTGAAGAATAATACCGCACGGCAAGCCCAGTTACCCAAAGGTACAGGTATTATAACACAGGTACCATTTCCTGCGCAAGATATCCAATTTTGTTATCGTACGGACGAAGATTATTCGGTCAATGACATGAAAATAACGAGTATACATTCGTTACTATTGGAAAAAGATCCGAAAAAATATCCAGCGAGCCGATTAGGCTTCGTTACGTCCATCTGGCAAAAACAGTTGAATGACAGGATCGGAAACGTTCCTTCTAAGAAGCCCAATCTGGACTCAGAGCTAATCTTTGAGAACCAATCCTCTATACAAGCCGGACTGATGATCGAATCTCCCATGTTATTACTTCGGGAAGGACATCGGGATATACATATCACATTCGGATTAGAAGAAGACTCCATATCATATTTCAAAGAATTAATCGCTACCACGGAACAATCTTCCCACGAAACCGGGCGTGTATTAAACGACGCTTTCCTATTGGAGTTAAGCACAGAGAAAGGTTGGGCCCCGATATACACCTACACCTTGACATTCATCAACGAAAACTCCTTTTATCTGAAATTCGTCCTTAATGAGAAATTCGACCCTACAACACCTTGCTCTGAAGCTCATGGTTGCCAAACACGGAACCCAGCGCTCCGTATATTGATGAACACGGATGCTTGGTTATTCCCCTACTCTTGGGTACACCGTATTTTTATTACTAGCTTAAAGATAAAGGTACATGTATCCGGCATGTCATCCTTGAAAATCTATAATCCTCTGGGAGAAGTAGACGCAAGCGTACATTTCCCTTTATTCGGGTTAGAAGCTCAAAAAGGCTCATGGTTCGCATTCGGTAATTATGAGATAGCGATCAAGCTATCCAATCCATGGGTATTACTTTACAATGGGCGGATCTACCTTATTCGGAAGGAGGTTTCTATGATTTGTATCAAGCATATAAGACACCTATCGATAATACCACCTTCAAAGTTGAATGGGAAAAACTAACAGACCAGAAATGGGTAAAATTACCGGGAAGTACATCTTGTCTCTTCAATACGAAAGACAAGCATACTTCCCCTAGGGGAAAGCTCTCGGAGTACAGCGAGATCGTTTACGACAAACCGTTCAAAAACATTACGGTCTCCACGGAAGAAGAGCAATATCAATATACGAAAACCCAGCAAGGCTTCTTCAGGATTAGACTCACAGATCCGAACGGCGGATTCGGGCAGACGGAGTACCGGATGCTCTTTGCGGATATCATGATAAGAAACAGCCATACCCGTAAACAGACCCCGGTGCCCAAACCTCCTTACAACCCTATGATTGAAAGTATAGGTATCGGTTATAGCGCCGAGGAAGAATACTTTTTCAATGGCGATACCCCAAGAGATAGATGCCGTATCTATCATATCCATCCATTGAGGCAAAAGGAATTACATGAAATCGATCTACGTCATCCGTTCCCAATGGTGGAAGTACCCACAGAAGATGGGATTATTCTATTCGGTATTGGTAACTCGATCGGTAACGACCAGATCCGTTTATTCTTCGAGATGGCTGCCTTGAAACGGGAAATCGGAAAAGAATATCTTCCTTGCGTACAATGGTCTTTCTTCAACGGCAAGCAATGGGAGTTTATCAAACCGGGTAATTTACTTTCCGATACAACCGGGAATCTGTTGAATACAGGTTTGGTAGACGTCCTGCTTCCCTCACCTATTAGCGAGGAAATGCTAGACATAAATGGAGATTTCTGGCTTTCGGCAAAAGTATCTTGCCACACGCAAAATTGTTCATCCATACGAAATGTCTATCTAAACCCAGTGAAAGCCCGGTTAGAAATCCCCGAAGAAATGGAAGCCCTGATCAGTGAGGAACTCGAAAGCTTCACGGGACTCGTTTCTTTCGAGAAAAGTATGCCGGGACTTACGGATATTTACCAGATCATACCCGCTAAAGGAGGACGTTCGCCGGAAACGCCAGAGGATATGCGGCTCCGGATCACCCAAGAGATGTCCCATCGGAACCGGGCTGTATTGCCTAGGGATTACGAGCAAATAACATTGGCTCAGTTCCCCGAAGTCGAAAAAGTACTTTGCTTGCCCGGAATAGACAGTAAAGCTCAAAACAGGAGCCCGATCGTAACATTGGTCGTGATGCAAAAGGAGAAAGATAAAAGAATCTTGCCTTTATGCGAACATAGGCTACTCATAGCGAATCGAAGATTATATAGGTGACAAAGCAAGTCCGTTCATTACCGTTGACGCTATCACTCCGGTCTACGAGGAAGTAACCGTTTGCTGTAACCTCCGGATAAAGCCCGGATATCCCGTAGGAGATATACTCCGCCAGACAGAGGCACGCATTAATAATTGTATCGCGCTTGGCGAGATAAGGAAGAGATCCCGGTATTTGGGCTTTCGTTCTCATCGACAGATCTTTATAACTCCATACGAGAGTGTGAAGCCATCGTGGACATTGATATATTAAGCGTAGCGCATGTCGTATATACGGCAAAAGACCAACAAAAGAGCTATTATCTAAACCGCTACCCGGAAGAGGCAAGGCAAAATTTCAACGTTAGCCCTTCCCAACCTTGGTGCATATTAGTTCCTTCTGATAGGCATTTGCTATATATTGACCAAAAAGACGAACTACTGGAACAACTCGGACTCGGATATTTAGGAGTTGGAAGTAATTTTATTATTAACAAATAAAACAAACCGGATATGCCTCGTACAAACAGAAATACACTAAAAGAATACTTTAAGCGCGGAAGTAATGCCCAACCAAAGCATTTCTACGAATTAATCGATTCCATGGTCAATATTTCCGACGACGGGATCGATAAAAATCCGGATGATGGCTTACGGTTAGCTCCTTCCAAGGAAAACAGTCCCGTCATCAGCTTATTCACGAACATACAAGACAATATTCCAGAGTGGAAAATATACCTAGGTAACAATAGCCAACTCCATATCATACGTCAAGGGCAAGATGAACCGATACTATCGCTTCATCCAAACGGTCGCATCGAGATGAACCAACCCGGTATGGATATACGTATCAACGGCAGTCTTTCCGCAACCCGCTTCGACGGTGCGATACGGGGTAAATTTCCCGCAGATGGCGAATGGCATACCCTGCAAATACCAACGGAAGGATGTCGTGCCTACCGCATCATGGCTGGATGCGGTAAGTTAAAAAGCGGACAATACGCATTAGTGGAAGCCACGGCTATCCATTGTTACGGAAAACATCGAAAAATCCGTACGAATCAATCCTGGTTCGGTTCCTTTTTAATCAAGATCAAATTCCGTTGGTACGGCCCCGGACAAAAATGCAAGTTGCAAATACGTAGCGGACGGGATTATGGAGACAACATCTTTGTTTGTTTCCAGATAACCGATTTATGGAAAGATTACCGGATGGACGCCTCCGACCGGAGAAACACCTTTAATCAAGAATAGCCATGGATGATCTGCCCAACCTGCAAGAGCTAAAAAAGGAGGAATCCATATTCGATAGCCTCCAAAAGAATGCCTTGGAAACAATCCGGGAGCTTTCAGGGCAACTGTGGACAGACCATGCCCCGCACGACCCGGGAATCACGACTCTGGACATCTTAAATTACGCCTTAAGCGAATTGGATTACCAAATGAGTTTCCCATTAGAACAATATCTCACCGGATCGGATAATCGTTTCAATCCGGAGGATTACGGCTTGTTCAGGCCTGAACGGGTTTCCGGGATGGCCCCTGTGACACCCAAAGATTACCGAGACCATTTTTAGATCAATTAGATAACACTGACTTCTTAGTTAACTTATCGGACATACAAATCCATCCCTATAGATCCAATGATCAGATCTGTCACGATGGTTCGACATATTTATAGAACTCTCGTCCTTTATCTCAGAAGATCAACACAAACAGGAAGAAAAGAAAATCAAGGAAAAGATTAAGAAACTATATCACGCAAACCGGAATTTAGGTGAACACCTACACGCAATCCATTTCGTAAGAAGGAAACCTTTATTACTCATTGGAAATATCGATATAGACGGTAGCATCTCTCCGGAAAAAACCTTGATCGCCATTTATACGGAGGCGATTCAATTATTCGCACCGGGAAGTCATTATACAGGTAGCGCACTTCCCATATACAAGCTTTTCAAAGGGATCAAGCAGATACAAGGGGTTTTATCGATACACTCTTTGGAATTTCAAGGTTTTGAAGAGGGTGAATACGCCTATACATTGGCATTATCTTCCCCTGAGCAAATCAAGATACGACTTTACCAAAACCAACAAGCGGTAGAGATTAATGCCACAAAAGTATTGAATCGTTTGCATTCGCGGAATAATATCAACCATGCAATACGAGAACAGAAAAAACAAGCCAAATCGATCCTCATGGACAGTCGCCATATCCATCTGAATGATTATAGCGTCACAAATGATTTCCCGATTTGCTACAAGGACTCGTTTACCGATTCATTCAAGGCATATCTTTCTATATTCGACCATCTCTTTTCGGAGGGACATGAAGAAATGAATCATCTAAAAGATTGGATGGCCTTAAATATGGAAACACCCGGTTCCGCTTCTATGGAACAAAACAAAGATCTGCTATTGGATACGTTGGATAAAATCTACGGAGAAAATAGCAACCTGCCTTTTCTCCGCTACTCCCATAAAGAGATAAACCGTCAACGAAGAGTCCGGTTCCTGCGACAACTACCGGAACTTATCCGGGACCGGTATCTGGGCTGTAATCTATTCGACGCAGACTCCCTTTCCGGATTGGAAAGATATCTCTATTCCATACTCGGATGGAAGATGCGGAAGAGCAAATTTTCATTCTGGAAAACATACTCCTGCATTCACCGGAGGCGACTGATCATCCAGTCCCCTCCCGGGAATTTACCTTAACGGCAATCCTCTCGCAAACAGAACGTACGCGGCAACGGCCGGATTTTCAGCTTCGTCTTGAAGAATTCTTGAGAGAGAAGATACCGGCACATCTACGATTCACGGTTCATTGGCTTCCTCCGAAAGAGCTAGCCCTATTTGTCAAGGACTATAAGGCATGGAGAAAAGCTTGGGCCGATAATGACGACAAAGAGATTGGCCGCACTGGAGAAGTCTTAAAGAATAATCTGATACGAATAAATATCGAACTTTAAATTTACCCTTATGTCAACCAGATATCGAACTACCTACCACGGCATTTTATTGGGCTTATTGCTTCATGTAATCATGCACAAGCCGTTAACGCCCAAAGAAGTCCTCTCGGAGCGATTGGATTATTTCCGGAGTTTAGGAGAGCGGAACGAGTTAGAACTGGAAGAGATTCGTACCCCGATCGTCTCTTACCAGACTCTTATGGACTCGATCACCCAGCGTATCTTAACGGAACAATGCGGTTATATCGTTTATCCCGCTGAATTGGGGAATGCTTTCACTTTCGTAACAAACCCGGACGCAACCCAAGCGATCTCACGTTTGGGTTATTTACAGTCCCCAAGTTCCTTATTACCCGATCATGTAGAGCAATGCGCATATACACCTTGGCTGTTCGGAAACGAGTTATTAACCGCATCCAAGAATAAAGCCAATGCGGATCCTCTCTGCCGCTTCTTCGATGAAAAGCTTGGCCCAGTCAAAGTAACGCAAGCTTTGTGGTATTATTTCAATAAAAGAGAACCGGAAAAGATCTTGCCTCCCCCTACCGTCGAGAATATGTATTTCTTCAAAGGTAAAACCGGAGATCTGGATAATATGCAATCGTTGCTCAACTCCGATAAACAAGGCTATATCATTTGTCCCGTATGGACAGAAGATGTTACAGGTGTTCTGGACAACCCGGACGAGAATCCTTCTATCAGAGGAAGCGGAACGATTGAGTTTTTCATCAAGGAAGCCCCTCTTTCCATCGCTCTCAACATTACGCCCTGGGAAGAAGACGCCATCGGATACAGGGAAACCGGCTTCATCCCATTCGTCTACGACACCACTTACACGCAGGCCGTAAAGAACTGGTTGCTATCCGTGCGTGACTGCGCCCCTACACGGTTCGTACGTTCTTCTGTTATTTCGATAAACGTAGCAAAGAAGAGATCGCCGCACAAAAGAAAAAGGGAAATTGCAGTATTCCCGTATTCAAGGTAGATGGCGCATCATCGGAAACCGAACGCCTATCCGAACGTCTAAGCCAATACAACCAACGAGCTTTTCCGATCGTACCGTATTGGCTGCAATCCGTATATGAGCAATTACCGGCAAACCTTATCCGGAAATTCAGCCGAATGGAATATCTAGGGTATGTAGTGGATACAGAAAGCAGGCAACCTAGCCAAGTAAGCGACTGGCAACAACAGGAGTGCTTGATAGATATGCCCGTTTATTCGGATACACCCGTCGATTTACTAGTCCTATTCCGAAACTCAAAAGCGACGAATGATTTCTTAAGATCGAAAGAATCCCAGATGGCTCTTTTAAATAACTTATTCACAAAGGGTACCGGTACGATCAACCGAAACCCGTCTCTCCGGAAACTCAACGGATTGACTCTTTACTTCCCTGATTTCGATTTTAAGCTGGAGAACCGGAGAGAGCTTGTACAATTCGTGAAGTCCACCAGTTTCGTAATTGATTCCTTTTGCGTGGAGGGTAATAAAATATATAGAAACTACGATTTAAATGTCATATTCCCTATCAAGGAGAAAAAGCATATCGGTTATCTATCCATTCTATTGAAATACCATTGGTAGACCGCCTTTGTTTTGTCGATTACGATGAAATGGGCGTTCCTGTAACTACTTGCGAAAATCGAGAGAATAAGCAAGAACCAGTACTCAAGATGGTCATGTATGAGGAAGAATGCGAGGTATCCTTACTAGATAATCTTTTCAACTCTTTATTCTATTTGCTAAATCCTTTTCCGCAAGGCGAGCAACTCACCAGTTGCTCCGATGATCTGGCGCAACTGGCAAATACGGAATTCTCCAACCCGATGCTTATTTATTTCGTATTGGGTGATATATTCCTATTTCTCATACTATTAATCCTAATCACCCTGTATATGACATCCAGTAAGTTCTACATGTTGGCACAACATTATAAGCGATATGTCTTGCCTCTATTACTGGTATTCATATCCGAGATCGTATTGGTTTTATACCTAATCACCAATATCGTATCCTCGCGGGAAACTTTCGACATATGGACCCAAATGATACTGTTGGCGCTCCCACTCTTCTTTTTTCTCTTAATCATCGTACCGATCGGGCACCGGGAAAGAGAGCCGTTGCCTTAAATCACCACCGGCCCTCTTTATTCAATTCCCGGCGGATCGCCATAGATAAGATATCGGAATCTAGCCGGGGGGTGTCTTGCTTTAGCAACCGAAGGGCACAACGCCTGATCACATTCGAAATGGAGCCACCCGATAACTCATAAGTAGCTGCCATACGGATCATTTTGTCCGCATCCGCAGGTAGCCAAGAAGAGGGAAGCATTCTACGCCATAATTCCTCACGTAAGTCTTGATCCGGCATCGGGAAATAGATAATAGACTGGAAACGACGGGAGAAAGCTTCATCAATATTACTCTTTAAGTTTGTGGCCAAAACAACGGTTCCCGGGAAATCCTCGATCCGTTGCAGCAAATAAGCGATCTCTTGATTCGAATGGCGATCATTAGAAGTGTTCGTCGAGGTTCGTTTACCGAATAAGGCATCCGCCTCATCGAAAAAGAGAATCCAATTCCGGTTTTCCGCTTGGTCGAATACATTCGCAAGGTTCTTTTCAGTCTCGCCGATATATTTGGAGACAATCATGGAAAGATCGATACGATATACATCCATCCCGTTCTTCTTGCCGATCAAGGTCGCGCAAAGCGTCTTACCCGTTCCCGGCGGGCCATAAAACAAAGTGCGGTAACCGGCCTTCAAAAACGACTCAATCCCCAGTCCGAAAGGATGACCCGATGACCCGTAATCCAATTATTTATCTCCTCCAACTCCTCACGCACATAATAAGGCAATACGGCATCTTCCCAATTCAAAGCCGTACTAATCCGTTTGGCCGGAAAACCCATATTATAGTCCGGCTTATATTCTCCCTCAAAAGATAAACGGTACAAGAAATCCTCCGATATACGCAGTTGTCCGCTCAAGAACGGTTCACCATTCCCGGCTCCTTCCAAGCCAACAACGTGATACATATGGAACCAATGCTCCTCACGAAATAGACGAACCACTTCCAGACGGCGTTCCACACGATCGCCCGCCAACAGGAAAACGGCCGTCTCGCCCGTTGGCAAGAATCCTCCGTGCGATAGTCCTTTCCAACCGCCAAATTCCGTATAAGGACGGTCAAAATTCTTATTATGCACAAAGAAAATATCCAACACCTGCGGAGAAAGATGAGGCATTAAGGCCAACATCAACACCATCCACTCATCGAAAGTAGGATCAACCTGTTCCGGCAACAACGCCTTCCAAAGCGGTCCTGCCTTCGGGAGTGGGATATCATAGACGGAAGATAAATCGCACTCCTGCCGGAAATACAAACGAATAGAGACATCCAATACCCGCTGGAACCAATCGATCCACTCGTTCATAAGACAGAAGCAGCTTTAGCGCCCATCACATCCGCCTCGTGTTCCAAGGATAAATCATCGTTAACGGCCATTCCACCTACCTCGGTAGTAGGCTGCACACGTCCCTCGGCTTGCTGGATGACGTGTGTCAACTCATGTCCCAATAGCTGCTGTCCGGCAGACGTATCCGGTTTGAATTGTCCCGGGGCGAAATGGATATCCGTACCTTGCGTATATGCCAAAGCCCCAACCTCCGGCGCTTTCGATGAATCCGGATGTACACGTACCGAGGAGAAATCCGTCCCGAAGGAAGACTCCATGCCTTGGATTACATGATCCGGAATCCCTGTCTGGTTCTTCGTTTGCCGTTGGGCCACAAATTTTCCTTGAAGAAGCTCATCCTCATCTTCCACATCCCGCTGAACGGCGAACTTACCTTGCAGCAAATCATCCTCATCCATTGCGTCACGTTGCATAGTTTCCACCATTTTAGCCTGCAAGGCAGATTGTACCCGGTTATCTTCCATCAATTGTGTTGATTCACCTTTACGGTTTTGAAAGACCCGCGAAGGTCCTTCTTGAATCTGTATCCGATCCGCATTCATAATGTTATCTTTTAATGTTATTTACCGCCACTTTACTCTAAGTATTTTTTCCATCCATGGAGTTTTAATGAACCTGAAGTTCCAAGTAATCGAATCTAATAAGACGTCAAAAGCTCTCTCCTCGACCGTTAGCGTCCAATTATTCTTCTCCATCTTTAACACTCCCTTTCTCCGGATAAAAGTACTTTTGAAGACCTTCCCAGCTCGTATTCCTCATCTTATCCCAATTCATAAGTACCGCTTTCTTCAATTGCTCTATCATCTCTAATTCATTCTCAGCTAAATCACACGAGCGAGGAAGCGGTTCCGGACTATCATAGCCCGTCAAGACTTTGTTTAAGAATAATTCTGGCTCCGGGATTTCCTTCTCATCCGTTACAAAACGTTGAGACGCAAAAATGGCCTTCACTTGGCATTCTCTCGATTAAAGCCACGTCTGTCATCACTCAAGTAGCCTAACCTATGAAAAAGTATTGGCAGATAGACGGCTATGATCGTCAAGCCCGCATTGTTAATAGACACGCCATGATCTTCTAACTGGCCATTCAAACATCCATATCCATATTATTTTTAAGTTGATATATAAAAACTGACAATTCAGATAAATTAGTTGTATGTCGACATATAAAGTCTCTATCTTATGTAATTCCTCCTCTGACACAGACTCCCTCAAATGCTGCCAAAAGAGGAACAACAATCCATCTTTGGAGTAATTCCGGTAAACGTTGCCGGAAAGAGCCTGTAACCACCCCAACCAAACGTTCTCTTCCAACCCGAAGTTATTGAGACGAAACAAGCGGATTACCTCCTCGACAAGTAAACGCAAAGCGGGAGTCGCCCCTGTATATAATTCCTCCAATAATTCCATTTTTTGGAATTGGACGATAGATAGCGGGAAAAGCAGTACGGATGGGAAGCTCGGGCGCTTTCCCCGGTTTCGTGCCCAGTAAAGCATCCATGGTACGTGTAAACGCATCCATATTCTCCAACATACACTCATGTAATAATAAGCGCAACCGAGCGGCATCTCCAAATGTACGATTCTCTTTTACATTCGTAAGGTATTGGATCAAGGATACCTGATTCGGAAAAGCCAGACCGTATTCACGGATGACAAGCAGTAATAAGGAAGCGAAGATACGAGCGGCCTCTATCGGTTCTTCCACCCTTATTCCGGATGAAGGAATATCCTTCAATTGCCGTAATTGGTCCAGTAAGACTTTCGGGTTCGTCTTCTCCAAGTCCCTCACGTACTCGAATAGATCGCCCAGCGGTTCATCGGCACGGCCCGTGATTATAAATTGCCCGAACCGATAGGCTTTCCTCTCCTCATTCAACCAAACAGAGAATAAAGGCTCGGGAGATTCCTTATCCATATCCTCGTACAGCAGATCTATTATCTCACGTAACTCTTCCGGGACCCATGGATGTTCCCCATGTGTTCCCTCATGGAAATAGGAGATCAGCTCCCGCACCGTGATATTATAATGGGCAGAGAACTGTCCCAACACCGAACGTACGAATTGTTTCCGGCTAAAAGCGGACAATGGTGCGCTAAACAGCACCAGAAAGATAAATTCCCATTTCAACAGCCGGAACTCGTCGCCCACCCTTCCTTCCAAACGCCCTTGCTCTTTCCCCTTATCCAGCGTCTGCGCATACCGGATAATGAAATGGCTTTCCACCGGAACGATTTGCCTAACCACCGAATAGATTTGCTCCTCGCGCAAGGAACGGATAAAGCGACGGCACAAACCGGAATTAGACAACCGATCTTTCAAATCTTCCGGGTAATAAACGGATATATCGGCAGGAGAATCATCGAGAGCATTCAAGTACAAAGCAATGATCAATTCCCGAACGGCTGGATAAGCCGTTAGCAGCCCACTTGCCAAGGTACGGTAAAAATATCCCAATAACTCCATTACCGTCAGATTGTAATGCGCCGCCAATTCCTTTAACACGGAGAAGGCGAACTGATGGCGGGAAAATACGCTTCCCCCCTACCGAGAATAACCTCGAAGATAAACACCCATTTCAGTATCCTGAAATCATTCCCGGCTTTCCCTTCGAGCATACCCAATTCCTTCTCCTTATCCAACGCTCTCGCATAGTCGATGACAAACGGACTCTCCGCAGGGATCACCTGTTCCACGATCTGGTAAATCTGTTCCTCATTATACCCGGATAAGAAAGTCAAGCTCTTCTCCCGCCGCACGAGCAAAGCCTTCAATCTTCCAGAGAAAAAGAGAGAGATTTTTAGTGAATTCCTTTTCCGATAATGTCTCTAGCCGGATATCCTTCAAGAGCGACAATAACTCGGGCATGAACAAGCGGGTAGAGGCGAACTTATCTAAATCATACGTCAGCATCCCCAGTAAATCCACAAAAGAAATGGAATAATAGCCGGATAATTCCCGCAGCGTGTACGTCACCATTTGTTTCCGGTTGAAATAGCCTTGATCCTGAGATAATAAATATCCCCATAGGATTATCCAGATGGCGTTTCTGTAATCATTCTTCCCTATCTCCGGACGCTTCATCTCGGGATAAGAGTCTTGCAAGAAACGGGCATAAGCGTTTATAAACGAGCTTTCCGAGGGTACCACCACATGTACCAAACGTTCTTGATAGATATCATCCAATTGAAAGACCAGACGTTTACGAATGGTAAGCGCCTTTCCCTTCTCACGCAGGAAATGACTTAATTCTATCGAAGATGTTCGTACTAATTTATCCAGAAGCTCCGGTAAGGTGAGTCGCTCCTCTTCCAGCCAAGGCCAATACCCGTGCGACATATAATAGGTAAATACTTCCAGCCAAGATTGCCTGATGGGAACAACTGCTATTCGGTCGGGATGCTCTTCCTTACTTCGCAAATAAGAAGCGAAAGTCTCGTCCAGTCTCTCCGCCAGTCTACGGGGGAATTGCTCATAGAATTCATCTTCTTCTAGCTCACCTAGATCCAAGTCTAAACTCTCGATCCGGATCAACTCATCTTCCGTATCATAACGCTTAAAATCTCATCCACGATCCCTTCTAAAGAGGTTCGGTTAAAGGTATCCCAACGACCATATAAATCATGAACGAAAGGTTCCCGATCCGCAACTAAATCTAGTTTTAAGGTGCCTATTGTTATCATATGGTTTGCAGGGTATTTCAGTCTTTATTAGATGCATGCAATATCTATATTATTCTTCGATTAAACAAGTATTATCCAGATTCTTTTCCACAAAAACATATAAAAGTTGATTGTGCCAGAATAAAACTTATGCGTACCTATAGGTAAGCCTGATCGGTACCTATTCTATTCTTAAATTATCGCCACTATTTTACAATCAGCGGCGGCATTTGTATATTCAGCGGCTGTGAATATAAATTCAGTGCCGCCAAATTAAGAAATAGAGCTTATTCGACAAAGATATATAGGCTCTTGGAGAAGTATTTCCTAGGGAGAGAAGCGTTTTTCCTCCAACAGAGAGAGATATCAAAGATATTTACGTAAATTTGCCATTCAGTTACAATTTATCAACCTAAATTCTTTATTTACATGGAATCTGTAATGAAAAAACAGCCGCCACAAGCTTGTTAGCCTCTTGTGCGGTATCGCTGGCCTTGTTTTCCTCTTGTGCCAGTCAAGAACAAAACACACTTACTCCTGAGGAAATCGCTGACGGATGGGTTCTGCTTTTTGAAGGAAAGACATTGGATGGCTGGAAAGATTACAACGGGACTACATTGACACAGCCTTGGCATGTAGTGGATGGTTGTATACAAGCCAAAGGAGATGGCAGCGACGCTAGTGGCTACATCGTAACCGATAAAGAGTATGAGAACTTCGAGCTTTCTTGGGACTGGAAATTGTCCAAGGGTGGCAATAGCGGTATGTTGTACCATGTGGTAGAGCGTCCCCAATTCGCTGTTCCTTACGTAACGGGGCCGGAGTATCAATTGATCGACGAGCCGAACTTCCCGGACCCATTGGAAGAGTGGCAGAAATTAGGTGTGGATTACGCAATGCATTTGCCGGATAAATCCAAGATGAAGGTGAATCCGCAAGGCGAATGGAACAACTCCAAGATCGTATTCGATAATGGACATGTGGAACATTGGTTGAACGGACAAAAGATCCTAGAGTTCGAGGCATGGACAGACGATTGGCACGCTAAGAAAATAGCGGTAAATGGGCCAACGCACCGGAATACGGATTGGCGAAAAAAGGTGTGCTTTGTTTGCAAGATCATGGTTATCCCGCATCTTTCCGTAACTTGAAGATCAAGGAACTTCCTCGTAAGACCGGTAAGGAAGTGAACTTGTTCAACGGCGTGGATTTGACGGGATGGGAACCATACGGTACGGAGAAATGGTACGTAAAAGACGGCTTATTGGTTTGCGAAAGCGGTCCCGACAAACAATACGGTTATCTCGCTACCCGTGATTATTACGATGATTTCGATCTGACCGTAGAGTTCAAGCAAGAGGCTGACGGAAACTCCGGCGTATTCATCCGCTCTTTCGTGGAGGAAGGCGTGAAAGTAAACGGCTGGCAGGTAGAAGTAGCTCCGAAGGGTCACGATACAGGTGGTATCTATGAGTCGTACGGACGTGGCTGGTTGGTTCAGATTCCGGATGAGAAAGAGAATATCTTGAAAGAAGGCGATTGGAACACGATGCGTATCAAGGTACAAGGCGACAACGTACAGACTTGGCTGAACGGACAGGAAATGGTAAACTTGAATGACGAGAAGATCGGAGCCGGCAAAGGCCGCATCGCCCTTCAGATTCACGACGGTGGAGGCATCAAGGTTCTTTGGCGAAATTTAAAACTTACGACATTATAATAGAACGAAACTAGATTATAAACCAAATAAGGTGTTTCAAAAGAAGTCTTTTTGAAGCACCTTATTTTTATCATTGATAACACCCTCTTTTATCACTGGATTTTATGAATAAACTTATCTTTACAGCTATCCTTTCGGGATTTGCCGGCCTCTACGCCATGGGGCAGAACGAGATCCGGCTTATGGACATGGACCTAAATAAATCCTACCAAACTTACGGTGGCGCCGTCAAAGGGAAATCAGTTACCAACGAGCCCGCCTCTATACAAGGAAAAACGTATGATGACGTGATCGGGGTACAAGCCAAAAGTCATATCAAGATCGATTTACACAAGAATGCGTCACGCTTTCAAGCGCAGGTCGGGATCGCCGACTCACATATCGATTATACGGATAAAAGCCTCACGGTTATCCCTTTTGTTGACGGAACGAAAATGTATTTCGATACCCGAAAAAACGCCAAGACATTTGTTGGTTTAGAAGGTAAAGACGGAAAAGTACATCCGGCTCGGCCTTATTTATCTTGAAAGGAGATGACAAGGAGCTTTATAACAGCGGTATCGTCAAATTTGGCGATGCCCCGAAAACAATCGATATCCCCCTAAATGGCATAAAGATATTGGATCTTATTGTAGAGCCTACCGACGATGGACCTAGCGGAGATCATGCCTTATGGATCACGCCCCAAATAGAGTATATGGAGATCATCCCCTCGATCGTCTTCACGAGCTATCAAGGGAAAGGGCCGGAAGTATCATCCGGTACGGAGAAGAAATTACTTGATAAAATCAAGCAATTACCCCAACAAGGGCTTCCTTTGGAAAACACCTCTTTCGACTGGCTTTTACAACCCTCACGATCAAAAGCCGGCATATATGCGACTCCAGATGGCAAAAGCATCTTATTGTCAAACGGAATGGTAGCGCGTATGTTCCGTGTCTTACCCAATCTTTCCACTCTCGATATCTTTAACCGGATGACCGGAGAAAGTATGCTTCGTGCCGTAAGTAGCGAAGGTAGTTTGACGATTGACGGGAAACGTTGGGAACTTGGCGGGCTGGCCGGCCAGCCCGAGCGCGGATACTTCCAAATGGAATGGGTCGACCAGATGACTACTCGCCCCGGTTCTTTTCTCATTGAGGATTTCCGCATAGAAGAGCTACAGGAAGATATCAAATGGGCCAGAAGCCGCTGGGCACTGAATAAGAACGTACCACAGGGAAAAGACTGACTTTCGTATTGAAAGGAGAGAAAGAAACAGAAGGTGTCACCGTAGAACTCCATTACGACTTATACGATCACATCCCGGTTATCCGGAAAAGTATGGAGGTTACCAACAATACCCCGCAGTCCATAGATATCGATGCCTTTCAATTGGAATATCTGGCATTCGCCGAACCGGAGTCGCCCGGCGGTGGAGATCCCTCTAAATTCAGGCTCCCGAACATACATGTAGAAAGCGATTATGCTTGTGGCGGAGAGTTTACCGAGCGGGAAACCGATATCACGGAGAAATGGGTGGCCGATCCGGAATATACCTCCCAACGCAATTATCCTTTGCTAACGCCCTGTATATTAAATGTATCCCCCAAGCTAGGTCCTGATTATACCCTAGCGGCGGGCCAGAAATTCAAATCCTTTAGCGTATACGAGATGCCGTTCGACAGCGATGATCGGGAACGGAAGGGTTTGTTTAAACGACGCTTACATTATACGGTAGCTCCATGGGCTACGGAGAATCCGATCTTCATGCACCTTACCTCTTCCGATCCGGATGTTATTCGTACCGCTATCGATCAATGCGCTACCGTTGGATACGAGATGGTTATCATCAGCTTTGGGATCCGGATTGAACGCCGAGGATATCTCAGAAGAAAATATCGCCAAATATAAATC
>ENA-OQIC01000284-OQIC01000284.1-human-gut-metagenome-genome-assembly--contig:-NODE-284-length-22862-cov-5.819265_pt1 | contig 22862 bp, 29 predicted proteins | sample MGYA00242572_ERZ504736 | MGnify/ENA primary metagenome ERZ504736 (study PRJEB26092, sample SAMD00036201) | human gut metagenome | host: Homo sapiens | study: EMG produced TPA metagenomics assembly of...
TAGCTTTTTATCTAATTCTTTATAAGCCATAAAAAACACATTTCTTACAATTCACTAGTTCTATTATATCACGAATTAGTAATATAAGCGTGGTTATATTGTATAACGGAAGATAGTGTTTATTTTTTAGTATTTGCCACGTTTTTTAAATACAGGGTGCTACCGTTTACCTTTTGTAATTCTCTTTTTTTACACTTTTCAAGTCGTAGCCCTTCCTTAATAAATTTCTAAACCTTTAGCTTCTGCTAACGTTATTTTATTGGGGCCGACAGCGATGTTTATTTCACCAGTGTTCTGCCAACAGTGTGTGTAGGATTTTATAGGATTTTTGGAAAGGTTGGATTTAAAATCCAAGTATTTCTAACCTGTTTTCCCAACAATTCATATAAACCTAAAACCTTTTTAATAATGGCTTACCTACTGTAGAAAGTTTTACCATGAATATCAAAGAAGTTATTAAAAAAGACGGTGCTAAAGTGTACTGCTCAAATGTTTATTTGGGAGTAGATAGCATTACAGGAAAGAAAGCACAAACAAGCGTAACAGCACGGACTATAACTACTTGGATACGCTAAACAAATCAAAATATTATAATCTATTTGACGTTGTGTTTTCTGTATTTCCTCACGATCACCCTTATTATGGCACTTTTAAAGAACAGACTAAAATGGCATTTAAAGCACCCTGCTGTACCGTACATAGGCTTTCACGGTCTATGACACACTCACGCTACTATTATGCTAAATGCTGGTATACAGCCAAAAGATTTACAATATAGGCTAGAACATAGCAATATCAGCATGACACTTAACACGTATGTTCATGTCACAAAAGAAGGTGCTAAAAATTCAGCTAGTTTCTTTGAGTATGCTATTAATGCTTTTGGGGAATAATAAAGGAAGTATAAATTACATTAGACAAGCCATAAATCATTGATATTATAAAGTTTATCGTCATTTAGGTTATTTTTCAAAAATATAATCTAAACTTCCGGAAATTTCCCTCATCACAAATAATTCCCCAATTACCTTTCCAATAAACAAAGACAAACAAGGGCTCTTGTGATATAATGGGGAGTGAAATCTTACTCGTTTGAGAGAGGAGAAAAAATGACAAGACAAAAAGTTGCTGTCTTAGGGCCTGGTTCATGGGGAACGGCTCTTGCGCAAGTATTAAATGATAACGGACATGACGTTTGTCTTTGGGGAAATGTCCCAGATCAAATCGAAGAATTAAATACCAAGCATACAAACACTCGCTACTTTAAAGATATTATAATTTCTGAAAATATCAAAGCGACACTCGACTTAACAGAGGCACTCACAGACGTTGACGCTATTTTATTTGTTGTACCGACTAAAGTAACACGTTTGGTCGCAAAACAAGTAGCTGAAACACTTGACCACAAAGCTGTTATTATGCACGCTTCTAAAGGACTTGAACCTGGAACACACGAACGCCTTTCTACTATCTTAGAGGAAGAAATTCCTGCTGAATTGCGTTCTGAAATCGTTGTTGTCTCTGGACCAAGCCATGCTGAAGAAACAATTGTTCGCGATATTACATTGATTACAGCCGCTTCAAAAGACCAAGACGCCGCTAAATACGTCCAAGAACTCTTTAGCAACAATTATTTCCGACTTTATACTAATACTGATGTTGTTGGTGTTGAAACAGCTGGGGCTCTTAAAAATATCATTGCTGTTGGTGCTGGTGCCCTTCACGGACTTGGATACGGTGATAATGCCAAAGCAGCTGTTATCACACGTGGACTTGCCGAAATTACTCGTCTTGGGGTAAAAATGGGAGCTAATCCACTCACTTATAGCGGACTTTCTGGTGTTGGTGACCTTATCGTGACAGGAACATCTGTTCACTCTCGTAACTGGCGAGCTGGTGATGCACTTGGACGTGGTGAAAAACTCGAAAACATCGAAAAAAATATGGGTATGGTTATCGAGGGTATCTCAACCACTAAAGTTGCTTATGAACTTGCTAAAGAGTTAGGTGTTTACATGCCAATTACTAGCGCTATCTATAAAGTGATTTATGAAGGCGGCGACGTCCGTGAAAGTATCTTAGGTATGATGTCAAATGATTTCCGTTCTGAAAATGAATGGCACTAATATTAGAATTGTAGTATAATTTCGTCCAGTATAGTTAATTTATGAAAAGGAGTTCTCATATGAGAAAAGTTAGAAAAGCCGTCATTCCCGCTGCTGGTCTTGGAACACGCTTCTTGCCAGCAACTAAAGCACTCGCTAAAGAGATGCTTCCAATTGTTGATAAACCAACCATTCAATTTATCGTCGAAGAAGCCTTGAAATCAGGTATCGAAGACATTTTGGTTGTTACTGGGAAATCAAAACGTTCAATCGAAGACCACTTCGATTCAAATTTTGAATTAGAATACAATTTGGAACATAAAGGGAAAACTGACCTTCTCAAACTTGTGAATGATACAACAGCTATCAATCTTCACTTTATCCGCCAAAGTCATCCACGCGGATTGGGAGATGCTGTTCTGCAAGCCAAAGCTTTTGTTGGTAATGAACCTTTTGTCGTTATGCTTGGTGACGACCTTATGGACATCAATAATAACAACGCTGTGCCATTGACAAAACAACTTATCAATGACTACGAAACTACACATGCATCAACTATCGCTGTTATGCCTGTACCACACGAAGAAGTATCATCTTACGGTGTTATTGCTCCTCAAGGAGAAGGCATTGACGGACTTTATAGCGTTGAAACATTTGTTGAAAAACCAGCCCCTGAAGATGCACCAAGTGACCTTGCAATCATCGGCCGTTATCTTCTTACTCCAGAAATCTTCAATATCCTTGAAACACAAGAACCTGGAGCTGGTAATGAAATTCAATTGACAGATGCTATTGATACCCTTAACAAAACGCAACGTGTTTTCGCCCGCCAATTTAACGGTGACCGCTATGATGTCGGTGACAAATTTGGCTTTATGAAAACTTCTATTGACTATGCCCTTCAACACCCTCAAATCAAAGATAGCATGAAACAATATCTTATCGATTTAGGTAAAGAATTAGAAGCTGATTCAAAAAGAGAAGAAACTAAATAAAATCCCCCCCTTAAAACTTTGACCTGCACCCCGATTGTTAGACACGACATCTAACGATCGGAGTGCTTTTTGTATGACATTAAGTTACGAAGACAAGGTTCAACTCTATAAGTTGAGACAAAATGGAGAATCAATTAAATCCTTATAACAAAAGTTTAGTATTTTGTTAAGTCTCATATTAAATATATTCTCCGACTGATTGATCGGTAGGGAATAGGTATCGTCAAGAAAAGGAAAAATATCTATTACTCTCCAGACTTAAAGCAGGAAATGATTGCTAAAGTTTTGTTTAAAGGTCAATCCCAAAAGCAACTAGCTCTTGATTATGCCTTACTCAATTATAGTCAGCTGGCAAAGTGGCTGGCACAATATAAGAAAAATGGGGATACTATTGTTGAGAAAACTAGAGGGAGCCCACCAAAGATGGGGCGAAAACCAAAGAAAACTTGGGAATAGATGGAATCTTTCTTTGGCATTCTAAAGTCCGAAATGTTTTATACGGGAAGTCTTATCAGTCTCTTGATGCGTTTGAGAAAGCCATTACAGACTATATTTTTACTATAACAATAAACGAATCAAGACAAAACGAAAAGGATTCAGCCCTATGCAATATAGAACTAAATCCTTTCAATAATTAATTGTCCAACTTTTAGGGACCAGTACAGTTGTCTAAGTGAGGATTTTTATAACAACGCAGCCAAAATCAAAATAAGATTTAAAACGACATACGAACCTGCCGCAAGCCAACGTTGCCAAGGTTTAAACATATCTTTTTCTACAATTGTTGGTAAAAAGATAGCACATAAAATACCACCAACAAGACCGCCAATATGTCCGATAATCCCAACACCTGGGGTGAATAAATTAAAAAGTAAATTAATCAAAATCAACAATTGGTAATTGCGCCCCAATTCTTTCAAAAAAGGATTTCTACCAAAATAGCCAACTACCATAATAGCTGCAAAGACACCAAATAGCGATGTTGAAGCACCTGCTGCAAGCACATTTGGCGTAAAGAAAAGGGTAAAGGCATTTCCAACCACTCCTGATAGCACATAAAGCGCTAAAAATTTATGATGCCCCCAAATCTGCTCTGCAATTTGCCCAACAAAATAAAGCGTTAAGGCATTAAAGAAAAAATGTTCCCAACCAATATGAACAAAAATTGGTGTCACTAAGCGCCACAATTGTGTCGGGACTAGGCTAACATAAGCACCATACATGCCACCAAAATTAAGAATCGCTTGCCCAGAGGTCGCATTGCCAAAATAAACAATCTGCATTGCCAAAAAGACAAGTATTGTTAAAACCAGTAAAAATATCGTTATTGGATTTCTTTTAATTTCATTTTTCATCTACTAAAAACCTCCTTCACAGCCATATCATGACAATCTGCCTGAAACTCTACTTTCTGAAACTCATAAATCGTGCTAACGGTATGTCCGTCATAATCAGCTAAATAACGGTCATAGTAACCGCCGCCATATCCGATACGAAAACCAGCCGGATTGAATCCTACGCCTGGGACATGAATGACATCAATTTGCGACTTATCCACAGCATTAGCTACCGCTGGCTCCCACAGACCAAACCTTGTTTTCACCAAATTATCCTTATCGTAAGGGCAAAAAATCATTTTTCCTTTGGAATAAGTCTTGGGAACAAGAATTTTTTTCCCATCTTTTTGGGCTTGATTGATTAACAATTGCGTATCGTATTCAAAATCAAAAGCTAAATACGTTGCGATTGTTTGCGCATTTTGATAAGCTGCTGACGCGACTAAATCTTCTAACAAAGCCTTATCTTTAGTAGCTTTCTCCGCCTTGTCATGCTCTTTTAACTGAGTCAGAATAGCTGCTCTTAACTGTGATTTTTCCATGCTATTATGATAACACAAAACTGGATTTTTACTTAGCAAAAATCTTAAAATTTATTTTAAGGTTTCTTTAAGATTTTTCCGATAAAATATAAATATCCTAAATAGCGGTTCTCCCAAACCGCTGGGAATAAACTCTTTTGGGATTTATTCCCTTTTCATAAATCTCCTGGACATGATTGATAAAATCATGTCCTTCCCTTTTAAAGTCGCTAACTCCCAATGGCGACTTTTTTTGTTCCCTAAAAAAGAACTCGAGAATGAAACACTCAAATTCTTTTAGCTATCACTACTTTGCTTTTTCTTTAAGAAAGGCTGAAATTTCACTAACCGCAAATGGTAAGGCAGCTTCATTTGGACTCATTTGTGGGTGATGAAGCGCATAAGGCGTATCAACACCAAGCCAAAACATCACACCGGGAATTTTATTTAAAAGATAACCAAAATCTTCTCCAGTCATCGCAGGCGGGCAATCAATCAAATTAACAGCCTCTCGATTTCGGAAAAACACCATTAAGTCTTGTGCCAACTCTGGATTATTTTCCACAGGCAAATAGCCTCCTTGCTTCAAATGGACATCAACTTCCATGTCAAAGCTGGCAGCAACGCCTTTGGCAATTTCCGTTAAACGTTTTTGAATATGCAAGCTCATATCCTGCGTCAATGTTCGAATGGTACCATGCAAACGCGCTGTCTCGGCAATGACATTGTTAGTTGTTCCAGCATGGAAAGAACCAAAAGTCACCACACCACCTTGAATTGGGTCAACATTACGGCTAACAATTGTCTGTACTTGCGTGACAAAATACGAAGCAGCAACCAAAGCATCATTTGCTTCATGTGGAAAAGCAGCATGTCCTCCTTTTCCTTTAAAAGTCACCAACACTTCGCAAGTTCCTGCAAACAATGTTGAGGTATTGGTCGCAATATCACCAACCTTGAAATCAGGGCGAACATGAAGTCCATAAAATTCATCTGGTTTCCAATCACCAAAGGCATTATCTTGATACATGAGCATGCCGCCTGCTTCATTTTCCTCTGCTGGTTGGAAAAGAAAGAGTAAATTATTTTTGGGCTGTACTTGCACCAATTCATTAAGTAAACCAAGCGCAACGGTCATGTGCATGTCATGCCCGCAAGCGTGCATACGCCCCTCATGCTGCTAGCAAACGCCAACCCAGTTTCTTCTACAATAGGCAAAGCATCAATATCTGTTCGCCAACCAATCGTCTTTTCAGGAGCTGAGCCATTTAAAAAGACAAGAATCCCAGTTCGCCAAGTACGTTGCTCTACAAAACCTTTTCCAGCCGTAATTTCTGCAATACGCTCCAACAGATAAGCTTGTGTTTTAAATTCTTCCAAACCAATTTCAGGAATCTGGTGCAAATCACGGCGGATATTAACTAAATCTAAAGTCATATTTTTTCCTTTATTTTTTAAAAGCTTGAGAGAAGTTCTCAAGCCTTTACTTCCTTTATTACAAATTACGCAAAGCATCTTCGAGTGCTGTTTTTTGTTGTGTTTTGGCATCAATTTCTTTAATGACACGCGCTGGAACACCTGCTACAACAACATTTTCAGGGACATCTTTGGTAACAATAGCTCCCGCAGCAATAACAGAACCATTACCGACTTGAACCCCTTCGATAACGACCGCATTAGCACCGACAAGGACGTTGTCTCCGATACGCACAGGGTCAGCTGAAGCTGGTTCAATTACACCTGCAAGAACGGCACCTGCACCGATATGGCTATTTTTACCAACAATGGCACGACCACCAAGAACAGCACCCATGTCAATCATTGTTCCTGCACCGATTTCAGCACCAATATTAATCACAGCTCCCATCATAACAACCGCATTGTCTTCGATTGTCACTTGGTCACGAATGATAGCCCCCGGTTCGATACGAGCGTTAATACGGCGTTTATCAAGCAATGGCACAGCTGAATTACGACCATCTTGTTCAACAATATAATCTTTATTTTCAGTCAAGTTTGCTAAAAGTGGCTCAATGTCTTTCCAATCACCAAAAAGCACATTACCAAGCTTAATGACACTTTCTGGAACAGCTGCTGCTAATTCACCTTCAAATGTCACTTTAACATTTGTTTTTTCTCAGCATTTCCGATAAATGCGATAATTTCTTGAGCAGTCATTTTTTGTGCAGTCATATTTAAGATACCCAGAGCGTTGAAGCGGCTCACAGAGCCTTTCAATCGAGAAAAAGTAAAGCAGAACATCTACTACTAACCAATTTTCCCTTTTAGCTCAGATACAGTTATTCAAAACTCCCCTTGCTAAACACTCAAATCCTTCTAATTCAAATTTTATTATATAATTTACTATTATAACAAATATTCAGAAAATTTGGAAAGAAATTTGGTTATTTATTCACCCCGAATAATTTTTTCACGCAAAAAAGCTCCCTTACGGAAGCTTTTTTATCTATGTTAATGATGAATTAAAGACGTGCGTTCAATTCTTCTGACAAGTCTTCAAATCCTGGTTTACCAAGAAGAGCAAACATGTTTTTCTTGTATGCTTCTACACCTGGTTGGTTGAATGGGTTAACAGCGTTAAGGTAACCTGAAAGACCGATAGCCAACTCGAAGAAGTAGATTGTGTAACCAAGAGTGAATTCATCTTGTTGAGGAAGTGTCAAGAACATGTTAGGAACACCACCGTCAGTGTGAGCAAGAAGAACACCGTCAGTTGCTTTTTTGTTTACGAAGTCAACGTCTTTACCTTGAAGGTATCCAAGACCGTCAAGGTCTTCTGACAATTCAGGGATAACAACGTTTTTACGTGGTTTGTCAATACGAACAACTGTTTCGAAGATGTTACGGTAACCTTCTTGGATAAATTGACCAAGTGAGTGAAGGTCAGTTGAGAAGTTAGCAGATGTTGGGTAGATACCTTTTTGGTGTTTACCTTCTGATTCACCAGCTAATTGTTTCCACCATTCGCCAAAGTATTGAAGTGATGGTTCGTAGTTAGCCAAGATTTCAGTGATGTAACCTTTACGGTAAAGAATGTTACGAATAGCAGCGTATTGATAAGCGATGTTTTCTGAAATTTCAGCAGAAGTCAATTCTTGACGTGCAGCATTAGCACCAGTCATAAGAGCTTCGATGTCGATACCAGCGGCAGCGATTGGAAGAAGACCTACGGCAGTCAATACTGAGAAACGTCCACCAACGTTATCTGGAACAACAAATGTTTCCCAATCGTTAGCAACAGCTTCAACTTTAACAGCACCTTTAGCTTTATCAGTTGTAGCGTAGATACGTTTGTTAGCTTCTTCTTGACCGTATTTTTCAATCAAAAGTTCTTTAAAGACACGGAAAGCGATAGCTGGTTCAGTTGTTGTGCCAGATTTAGAGATAACGTTTACTGAGAACTCTTTATCTTTAACGTATTCCACTAATTCTGCAAGGTAAGTTGACGAAATTGAGTTACCAGCGTAAAGAATTTGTGGACCTTTACGGTCTGCAGATGCTTGAAGGTTATAGAAGTGGTTGCTCAAGAAGTCGATAGCCGCACGAGCTCCAAGGTAAGAACCACCGATACCGATAACAACAAGAACTTCGCTGTCTGATTGAATTTTTGCAGCAGCTTTTTGGATACGCGCAAATTCTTCTTTGTCGTAGTTTTCAGGAAGGTCTAACCAACCAAGGAAGTCAGAACCTGGACCTGTACCTTTGCGCAAGTATTCGTCAGCAGCGTTGACTTGTGGTTGCATGAAGTCGATTTCTTCTTGTTCGACGAATTGACCCAAAAGTTTTGAATAATCAAATTTAATATGTGTCATTACAATACTCCTCAAAAATTAAATTTCTCTTCTATATTACTCTTTTATGCATGATTTTTCAATGATTTTTACTAAATTATCTCATTTAAACAAAGCGTTTACCAAGTTGCTGAAAACTTTCATGGAACAACCATTTTGTGATGAAAATTTCATAGATTTTTACAGTTATAACCACGTCACAACACAGATGACACTTGATTTATCTAAACGATTAAACACAATTAAAATATTTTAATTCCTGCCCCTTTTCGCCCCTTTTAGTCTCTTAAATAAAAAATAACCCTCTGAAACGATTGATTTCAAAGGGTTTTAGTTTTATATACAAAAAGAGCACACACCTACAATCGCTTAGGGCTGCTGGATTCCTCCCCTGACCCACTTCACGCGCAGATGTTGCTCCGAAGAATATTATATCATAATTTCTAGATTATGCAAACTAAGACTGTTCTTGGGCAGCTTGCTTGGCTGCTTTTTTCTTTTCACGGTTTTTACGGAAAAAATCTTGCATGATAGCTGCACATTCGGTCTCTAAAATCCCAGTCTCCACTTCCACTCGATGATTGAGACGAACGTCCGTCAGAATATCATAAAGACTGCCTGCACCGCCAAATTTTTGATTGGCAGCCCCATAAATCACTTGCGGAATGCGGGCAAGCCAATAGCTCCACTACACATCACGCAAGGCTCAATGGTCACAAATAGGGTGCTATCTAGCAAACGCCAATTGCCTTCGTTTTCATTGGCATCATCAATCGCATGATTTCAGCATGCAAAATGGCTTTCTGACGTTCTTCACGCGCATTATGTCCACGTCCAATGATGTCACCGTTTTTCACGATAACACAGCCAATTGGGATTTCCTCTTTTGCTAGCGACTTTTGCGCTTCCTTGAGCGCTTCTCGCATGAAATATTCCTTTTCTTCTTGTGTAAATTCAGCCATTATAGCTCACCAAGTTGCCATGATTTGTGTGGCTCAGCCAAATCAACAGAAACACCGTCAGCATAATTTTCTGCTTCTTCTTTAAGCATTTGAAGGTGATTTTCGGCATCAATGCCTTGCGGTGGAACTGGTGGCGTGTGCGTCAAGACAAGAGATGTCACACCTGCAACCTTGGCAATTTGCCCTGCTTCTTTGGTTGTCAAATGCGCTGGATGATTTTCATTTCCTGCATAAAGGTAAACATCTGCCAAAAAGAGGTCAGCGCCTGCAGCAAATTTATCCAAGCCTTCAAAATAGCCCGTATCACCAGTGAAAACAAGTGTTTGCCCTGTTGCATGTTCGACAATACGAAAAGCGTAGCAAGGAACAGGGTGAACGGTTTTGATAAAGGTAATGTCGAATGGACCAATCTTCTCAACGCCGTTGACATCATAGGCTTTCCCTTGAGAAACACCGTCTAAAGTCAGTTTAGCAAATTCTTGTTCATCTTCGGTGTGTCCGTAGATTGGCAAAATTTTAGGCTCCCAGAGATGTTTGGGATATAGTTGGAAATAATGGCGTAGCACGCCTAAATCAGCAACATGGTCAGGATGATAATGTGAAATAATCACCGCATCCAAGTCAAGTGGGCTGATTTCTTTTTCTAATTCTGGTGACAGCGCGACTTCCACAATCCATAAGCAATTGAAAACCGTCCTCACTCGTAACGAGATAAGAGGTCGTTCCGCCGTCTTTATATGGGTAAGCTCCCCAGCAACCAAGTGTTGTGAGTTTCATCGTAGAATCCTCCTCTAGTAATGCTTACTCACATTATAACATTTTTTGAAAACTATCTCTTACGGCACTATCAGTCTATCTTTAAATTTATAGGCTACAACACTAGCAATAATTGCCTTAATCGTATCTCCTGGGATAAATACAAGATTTGATAAAAGAGAAGTCAACAAAGGTGTGTGTATATAAACAGATAGATAAATTGCTCCCACCACATCAACAAATAAAACACCACCTAGTAAAATTGCAATTAAATTATTAATAAAAGATGATGTCTTAAAAATTTTCAAAATCACATTGATTAGAATTGGCACAAAAACCAAGCAACCACATAACCAGCCGTTGGTCCAGCAAAAACAGCAAACAAAGTACTACCAGAAAAAGCCGGAATAAACATCCCCAAAAGGAAAAACAGAAGAATCGACAGGCACCCTTTTTTCCAACCTAAGAGCACACCTGCTAACATGATTCCCAAATTTTGCAAAACAATTGGAACAGGGATAAACCCCAGTGGAATTGCTGGAATAAAACCTAAAATGACAAGAATAGTTGTCATCATTGTAATATAAAGTAAATCTCTCACGTTTTTCATAAATTACTCCTTAAAATAAATGGTTTCGTGTAAGCGACAGTTTGGATTAAAGTTATGATAACAATATGGACAAGCCCCTTTTTATACTCCGTGTAAGTTAAAAAATGGCGGCAATTACCACAAAAAACAGGTGAGGCAGCTTTTACCGAAACTGATTCAAGAGGGTGATTTCGTAGCTGATTATGACATTGATAGCAAGCAAAATAATCTTGGCACTTACCACATTTGAGAGCAACAATGTCCTGCTTTGTATGATAATGTTTGCATCTTCCTTTACTATCAAGATTAATTCCATAAATTATCATAATCATCAACCTCCTAACAAAGTTTACTACTTTACTCGTTTTTAGTCAACCTTTTTATTTTTTAGGTTGACTCTTTTTGGAATCTTCTCACTGATAAAGCGCAAAAAGTCTGGAGCAGCTTTGCCCCAGACTTGGTATGCTATTAGAAATTACGGTCACTCTTGTTATAGCCGTAGCGTTCAAAGAAATCTTCGCGGAATTCCAGGAGATTGTCATCCATAATAGCTTGACGAACTTTTTTCATCAAGTTGACAAGGAAGTAAAGGTTATGATAGCTTGTCAAACGAAGCCCAAAGGTTTCATCAGCTTTAAGCAAGTGACGAATGTAAGCACGTGTGTAATTGCGACATGTGTAGCAATCACAATCATGGTCAAGTGGTGTGAAATCTTCTGCGTAAGCTGCATTTTTAACCACCAAACGCCCTTCACTTGTCATGCAGGTTCCATTTCGAGCGATACGTGTTGGAAGTACGCAGTCAAACATATCCACACCGCGGATAACACCGTCAATCAAACTATCTGGTGCACCAACGCCCATAAGGTAACGTGGTTTATTTTCTGGCAACATTGGCACTGTGAAATCAAGCACTTCATTCATTTCTTTGTGTGATTCTCCAACGGCAAGTCCACCAATTGAATATCCTGGGAAATCCATGCTGACCAAGTCACTAGCTGATTGGCGACGAAGGTCTTTGAAACCAGCACCTTGCACGATACCAAAAAGCCCTTGGTCATGTGGACGACGATGTGCTTTCAAGCCACGTTCAGCCCAACGACTTGTACGTTCGATTGATTTTTTAACGTAATCATACGGTTGGTAGAATTGAGGGCATTCATCAAAGCTCATCATGATGTCCGAGCCAAGATTATTTTGAATAGAGATGGCTTTTTCTGGTGAGAGGAACATTTTAGCACCGTTAAGGTGGTTTTTAAAGGTCACCCCTTCCTCAGTGATGTTACGTGTATCAGCCAATGAATACACTTGGAAACCACCACTATCAGTCAGAATCGCTTGGTCCCAATTCATAAATTTATGAAGTCCACCAGCGCGAGCGATTAATTCGTCACCTGGACGTAACCAGAGGTGATAAGTATTTGATAAGATAATTCCTGAACCCATTTCCTTGAGTTCTTCTGGCGATTGTGTTTTAACTGTTGCTTGCGTTCCAACAGGCATAAACATTGGCGTTGGAAATGTGCCGTGGGGTGTGATAATTTCACCCAAACGAGCACCTGTGTGTTTTTCTTTCTTAATTAAGCGATACTTAATCGGATAATCTGTCATTTTTTTCTCCTAGCTACCACAAAAAACAGTTGTGGGCATTTTTTATATTGTCATGATTAAACAGTAATCAGACTGAGAATTTGAGACTGAAAAGCTCATTAATCTCTTGCCTTGTATTATAAAAAATACAAAGTACAACCTCTACGATTTTACCAAAAATCACATCTTTTGTCATGTCTTTATGGTTTAGTGTGTTATATCTAATACAATATGATATAATTAAAAACGTGGAAGTAATTATTTTTTTTAAGGGATAATAAAGGAGGACCATTATGAAAGCTTCAGAAACACGTCGAAAAGCTAGAGAATTTCTTAAAACTCTCTCTGGTAAATACCAACTGTTTATTGTTTCTATTGTTTTAGCGATTCTTACCGTTTCAATTTCTTATCGTCAAACAATTTTCACAACAAGCCACGGTACTGAATTTAGCATCACAGAATCTGTTCCAAGTATCATTGGCATTCTATCTGCACTATTTCTTGCGTCGGCAAGTTATGCTGTACTTGACGTAATTCGCTTCAAACGCAACCACGTCGAAGTAGGAGACAACATGATTGTCTTTTCAAACGAACTATTTGGGAAATACGTTTTGACAGCTATTTTAAAATGGCTATTTCTCTTCTTATGGTCTTTGATTGCTGGTGTCGGAATATTTATTTTTACTATCGGAGTTACTTATGCAGCTGTAGATGATTCTGCTGCAGGATGGATTATTGTGATTATCGGTTTGATTGCGATGATGGCGGGATTTGTACTTGCTATTATGAAAAACTATTCATACTGCATGACAACTTATATTCTTTATGATGATGTCCAAAACGGCACTTATGAAGGTCCTCGTAGCGTTATTGATAAGAGTACAAAACTGATGAAAGGAAATAGATGGCGTTTCTTCTGCTTACAATTTAGCTTCATTGGTTGGTACATCTTAACAGGAATCACTTGTGGTTTGCTTTACTTCTACACACTACCATACACTACAACAGCCAACCTCTTCTTCTACGAAGACTTACTAGAAAATGCTGAATAATATAACAAATCACCTTAGCAAGGCTAGGGTGATTTGTTATATTATTCAGGTTTATGACCAAAATCCAATTTGAACCTTTACTTATCCTCTCGATAAGTCATAAAAAATTCGCCTGCTGCTTTTAGTTTTTCTTGACATTTTGGGCAAATGCCGTAAGCTGTCAGTTGAATTTTTGTGATTTGATAACCTGTTTGTTCATAAGCTTCTTTGCCAATATCAATGGCATCAACATCCATAAAATCAGCAATTTCACCACAGTTTTTACAAACAATGTTAATGTGCTGATGTCCCATAAAATCATAGTAAGTTGTGGTGTCGTTTGTTACTTTTAACTCGGCAACAAATCCTTCATCAACCAATACTTTCATATTGTTATAAACCGTTGCTAAACTCATATTAGGGTGTTCTGGCAATAGGTCTCTATAAATTTTATCGACACTAGGGTGCTCATGACTATTTATAATATAAGCAATAATGGCTTTGCGAGTCTCCGTTATACGGATATGTTTCTTTTTGAGATGCTCAATGACATTCTCATAGGCATCCAAAGGACGGTGGTGAGTGTGAACATCCATTATAGCTCTCCTTATCTAATTTACTAAGTTAATTATAACATAGTTTAAAAAAGTACATGTCAAGACACGCTCACCTATTTTATGATAAAAATCAGACAATTTCAAGTTACTGAGATATTTTTTAGAAAAAATTGATGAAATTGTCTTTTGAGATATTATTTTTGATTTTTTGTAAATATCGACATAAAATTCTTGACTGTTTCTTACCTTTGGTTTTATAATATATTTATCGTTAACGACATTAAAAATAAATAAAAGGAGAAAAAACAGGTTGACAAAAATATTTAAAACTTTGGACGATTTTTTAGGAACTCACTTTATTTACACTTACGATAATGGTTGGGAATACGAATGGTATGCTAAAAATGAACACACTGTTGATTATCGTATTCATGGCGGTATGGTTGCGGGGCGTTGGGTCAAAGACCAAGAAGCTAATATCGTTATGCTCACAGAAGGCGTTTATAAAGTTGCTTGGACAGAACCAACTGGTACTGATGTTGCCCTTGATTTCGTGCCCAATGAGAAAAAATTGAACGGTACGATTTTCTTTCCTGCTTGGGTTCATGAACATCCTGAAATTACGGTTTGCTTCCAAAATGAACACATTGGTTTAATGGAAGAATCTCGCGAAAAATACGCTACTTATCCAAAATTAGTCGTTCCTGAATTTGCTCACATTACCTATATGGGGGATGCGGGGCAAAATAACGAAGATGTCATTTCTGAAGCACCATACGAAGGCTTACCAGACGACATTCGTAACGGGAAATACTTTGATGATAATTACAAACGTTGGAAAAAATAATTATCTAATCTGATGAATTCTTGCTATACTAGTTATAAACAACTATTCATTACAAGGAGGTCTTATGCCTAAAGAACGTCTCTTACCCTATATCATTTTGGGGATTGTCAAACATTCTTCACCGATTACTGGGCAGGCTATTACGAAACAATTTGACAATGAGATTGGCGAATTTTGGCGTGCTTCTCATAGTCAGATTTACCCTGAATTAAAACGTATGTCCAATGACAATTGGCTCAAACAAACGACCTCTGAAGATAATGCTAAGGAAAAATATTACCAATTAACGAGTGAGGGGGAAGCAATTCTTTCTAACTGGTTAGAGGAGACGGTCGAGGAAGCGCCTATTCAAAAGGACCTTTTCTCTTTAAAAATGTTCTTTATCCACGACCAATCTAATCCACGGATTTTGTCCTTATTAGAGGAAGAACGTCAGATTTTGCTAGAACAGCTGGCGCATTTTAAAATGCGAGAAAAATTACTTTTTTCAAGCTCGAAAGATATTGAGCGCGCCTACGGTCACTACCTTATCCTAAGCCGCGCCATTTCGCGTGTTAGCAGTCAATTGAGCTGGATTGAGGACACTATCCAACAATGGCAGAAACAGAATAAAAACTGAGAGTCCGCAAAAAGCGACTCTCAGTTTTTTGTTAGCTTACAAGCCTTGATGTTCAATCTTGATGCATTTGTTCATGACAATTTTATCACGTCCTGCGGCTTGTAAAATATCAGCAGCTTCTTGACTTTCTAGACCAAGTTGCGCCCAGAAAATGTCGGCATCTGTTTCAATGAAATCTTTGGCAACTTCTGGTAGAAATTCACTTCGTCTGAAAACATCAACAATGTCAATGTGGACAGGAACGTCTTGAAGTCTAGCATAGGCTATCTCGTTTAAAATTTTCTGTCCTGCTAATCTTGGATTGACAGGAATAATCGTATAGCCAGCTCTTGCATGATTTTTGAAACACCATAAGCTGGACTATTTTCACGATGTGATAAACCAACAACAGCAATGGTTTTGGCATTTTTTAAATAATCAGCAATCACATCTTGACTAGGATTTTGAAATGTTGTCATCTGGCTGCCTCCTTTGTATGACGTTTTTCTTAAGTATAACATAGTTAATGCAAAAACCAAGCTACCAAAGTTTGGTAGCTCGTTTTTTTATTTCTATTTTGCTTCGTACCATGTTTGCCCTGCATTTTCGTCTGCAATGAGGGGTACTGATAAGTCAATCGCTGATTCCATGGTTTCTTTGACCAATGTTTTAACGGCTTCAAGTTCGTCTTTTGGTACTTGAAGAATGATTTCATCGTGTACTTGTAAAAGCATTTTTGTCTTGAATTGACCGTCAACTAAGGCTTTGTCAAGGTTGATCATGGCAATTTTGAGAATATCAGCTGCACTACCTTGGATTGGTGAGTTGATAGCTGTGCGTTCTGCAAATTGACGAATATTGAAATTACGTGAATTAATATCTGGCAACTCTCGGCGACGGTGGAAAAGCGTTTCGACATAACCTTTGTCTTTGGCATCACGCACCACGCGCTCCATGTAATTTTTAATGCCTGGATAGCGTTCAAAATACGTTTCAATGTATTGTTTAGCCACTTTACGTGGAATGCCGAGGTTATTAGCAAGCCCATAATCCGAAATGCCGTAAACAATACCAAAGTTAACAGCCTTAGCATTACGACGGTCATTTGGTGTGACATCTTCTGTTTTTTCAATACCAAAGACACGCATGGCTGTTGACGTGTGAATGTCTGCTCCTTCACGGAAAGCCGCAATTAAATGCTCATCATTTGAAATGTGAGCCAGAACACGCAATTCGATTTGTGAGTAGTCAGAACTTAAAAGCACTTCATCTTCTGTCTCTGGGACAAACGCTTTACGAATCAAGCGCCCTTGTTCCAAACGTACTGGGATGTTTTGCAAGTTAGGGTCAACACTAGACAAACGACCTGTTTGCGTCAAATCTTGTAAGTAACGGGTGTGAATTTTACCATCCTGCAAAATGAAATCCTGCAAACCAACGATATAAGTTGATTGCAATTTGGCAATTTGGCGATATTCCAAAATTTTAGACACGATTGGCGAGATTGGCGCCAATCGTTCCAAGACATCCACCGCTGTTGAATACCCTGTCTTGGTTTTCTTCGTGTAGCTTGTTGGCAATTGCATCTTGTCAAAGAGCAATTCACCCAATTGTTTTGGCGAATTGATATTAAATTCCATGCCTGCCAAATCGTAAATTTCTTGTGTCAACTCATCGATAACAGCCTGATTAGAAGCTTCCATTTCTTGAAGCGTTGCTTTTTTAACCGAAATACCTGCAATTTCCATTTTAGCAAGGACATTTGCCAACGGTTGCTCCATGTCAAAGAGAAGGCTGGCTTGTTGGTGTTCTGTCAACTTGTCTAGCATGACTTTCTCAGAATGGTTCAAAACCACAATCTTACGTGCTAAATGGCTGAGCAGCACCGATTTTTCAGGAACGGCACGCTTAACCCCCTTGCCATAAACAGCTTCATCACTATCTAAAACATAATCCGTGTAAAGTCGTGCAATAGTTGACAGTTCATTGTCATCAACCGTTGATAGGAGGTATTTTGCCAAACGGCTGTCAAATGCTGGCGCTGGTAAATCAACACCAAAATGACTAAGCAAGACTTTGCTACGTTTGAAATCGTAAGTTTTGATTGGTTTAGCTAGCGCTGCTTTGAACAAATCGTCCTTGAGAAGGTCAAGATTGGTTGACGCATAAATCGCCTTGTCATTTCCCCAAGCAAAACCAATGATATTTTCAACGTGATAATTATCACCTAAAATTTCAAAATAGAAAAATTGGTCATCTGCGAACATATCCGCACTCAAGCTATCCACCTCGGTGTAGCTAACGTCGAATTTTTCTTGTTTCTTCGGAGCACCTAGATTGTCTTTAAATTGCTTGAAGCCCATTTCATCGTAAAATGGTACTAATTTGTCTAAATCTGGTCCTTGATAGTCGATGTCGTCCAAACCAATGGTAATCGGTGCACTGATATTGATAGTCGCCAAAGTCTTAGATAAGAAAGCTTGCTCTTTATCATTAATCAAGTTTTCTTTCATCTTAGATTTTTCATACCGTCAATGTTTTCGTAAACACCTTCAAGGCTGCCGTATTCTAAGAGTAATTTAAGACCAGTTTTTTCGCCAATTTTTGTAACGCCAGGGATATTATCTGATTTATCCCCCATGAGCGCTTTAAGGTCAATGAATTGTTTAGGGGTGATTCCAATTTTTTCCATGAGGTAGGCTGGGGTGAATTCTTCAAATTCTGCCACACCTTTTTTGGAAATTTCAACGGTTGTGTTGTTATCAGCTAATTGAATAAGGTCTTTATCTCCGCTGACAATGGTAACGTCGTACTCGTCCTCATTTTCAGCTAATTTATCCAATGTTCCGATGATGTCATCAGCTTCATAATTTTCCAAATCATAGAAAGTAATGCCAAGCGCACTAAGCATTTCACGGATGTAAGGCAATTGCTCACGGAATTCATCTGGTGTTTTGGCACGACCTGCCTTGTAATCTTTGTACATTTCTGTACGGAAAGTCGTCTTACCAGCATCAAAAGCCACCAAAACGTGTGTTGGCTGAACTCTTTCTAATAAATGATTGAGCATGAGGTGAAAACCGTAAATGGCATTGGTATGCAAACCAGCACGGTTTTTAAAACGATCAATCTGATTATACAGTGCAAAAAAGGCACGATAAGCAACGGATGACCCGTCAATTAAAAGTAATTTTTTCTTGTTTTCCATGGTTTTATTATAACATATCTTGAGCTTTCATTTGGCTTTGGAAGGTTGAAGAAATCCTTTTTTCCAAATTTCTCTAAAATGACACACAATCTCCACTTTTATAACATTTTTCTTGTCTTGGAATTAATAAAGGCATTGATTTCAAGGATTATGGTGAATTTTCTGGTTTTTCTGTCTTTAGTAGAAAATAATCTTTCGCTTAAGTTTTCTTTAAGGCTAGCTTTTTATACTTTAACTATTCCTAAAACTTTCACAGCTAGATTTGCTAGCTAACGTTCACTTTAGCACCTCCCAAGCTAAGTGAATGTATCTTTTTCATAATCTCCTTAAAGTCTAGCCTCTGGCTAGGCTTTTTGTGTTGAAAAAAACACTTCCACTATACTGGAAGTGCCATTTTATCATTATAAATAATTCACTAAATACATCAAAATTGGGACGATGAGCATGGTGAGAAGGGTTGATTCGGTCACCATAATAGCTGCGTAATCTGCGTCTGCTCCGTAAAGTTTTGCGACAACGGGAGCGTTTGTCATGACAGGCATGGCTGATTGGATGATAAAGACTTGTTTCATTAGTAATGGCATTTGCGTGTGGCTAACAATCACCATCATTAACAGCGGAGCTACAACAAAACGTCCTAAAAGAACCAAAACATTGTCTTTACTAAAACGTAGACGTGACAGCCCTGCATTTGCCACCGAAATCCCAATAAAAATCATTGATAGCGGAATCGTAAGGTTGCCCAAATATTGAAAGTCGCTAAGTAAAAAGGCAGGCAGTTGGATGTTCAATAGCACCAAAATCACCCCAATAATAAAACCTAAAAGCGGTGGTGAGAAAATTTTTCGTAAACTGTCACGAAAGTCAATCGTGGCAGAATGACGTCCATCTTTTTGGATAAAATAAGTTCCAATCGTCCAAAAGAAAGTCGTGTTGCACATGTAATAAACCAAAACGTAAGGAATGCTCTTATCGCCAAAAAGGGCTTGATTGATAGGCAATCCCACAAAAATGGTATTGGAATTAAAAAACATAGAGACAAACAAGCCCTGATGTTTTTTATCTACAGCAAATAGCTGTGCTACCGCCATGGCAATCGCAAGCAGAATAATCATCGAAAGAGCAGGGAAACGCAATTGTGGTAGCATTTTTAACAATTCGTCAGCCGTGAAACGACCAACAATCGTATAAATCATGTAACATGGTAAAGCCACTTTGGTAACTAATTGTGCAATCAAAGAGGAGGTCTGGTCATCAAACCAACCTTTTTTAGCTAAAACATAGCCCACCATAACCATGACCAAAATAACTAAGACACCTGAAATACTGTTCACAAACGTTGTCATTACTTACTTCCTTTTAAACTAATTATTTTCAGTATAGCATATTTTCTTAGGTTTCTTAAGTACGGTTAAAAAATCACTTAAAAACGACTGTTTTCCAGTCGTTTTTAATGTTAGATATTAGCAAAAATAACTGCTGTATTAAGGGAGTAATCAAATACAGTAGGTATGAAAGCTCCTGAGGAAATTATAGGGAACTTTCTTTGTATCATAAAACATTATTAAAGGTGATTGACAGTGTTGACAATATTATCAACTGTGAAACCGTAGTGTTCAATCACCTCTGATGCTGGTGCTGAAGCTCCAAACGTATCAATACCGATGACTTTGCCGTCTAAGCCAACGTATTTATACCATGGTTGGGTTGCCGCCATTTCAATAGCAACACGTTTCCGAACAGCATTTGGGAGAATCATTTCTTTATATTCTGCTGGTTGGTCATCAAATAATTCTGTTGACGGTACTGAAACAACTCGAACCTTACCACCTTGGGCAACTAATTTTTTAGCCGCTTCTACCGCTAAATTAATTTCTGAGCCTGATGCTAAAAGAATGGTATCAAAATCTGCGCTTGACTCGTAAACAACATAAGCACCTTTTTCAACGGCAGTGAAACTTGTTCCTTTTTCAACAACTAGATTTTGACGTGTTAAAACAAGCGCTGTCGGCGTTGATTTTTGTGTCAAAGCATAGTGCCAAGCAGCCTGCGTTTCACGGGCATCTGCTGGGCGAAGCACTGTCAAATTTGGAATTGCTCGCAAACCTGATAATTGTTCAATTGGCTCATGAGTTGGTCCGTCCTCACCAACAGCAATGGAATCATGAGTAAAAACATAGACAACTGGCAAGCCTTGGAGAGCAGACAGACGCATGGCAGCTTTAAGATAATCAGAAAAGACAAAGAATGTCCCACCAAAAACGCGAAGCCCACCATGCAGTGCCATACCATTCAAAATAGTTGCCATACCAAACTCACGAACACCAAACTGAATATTGCGATTAAGTGGATGTTCAGCATCTTGTAAGCCATCATCGTTAATATAAGTCATGTTTGAATGAGCAAGGTCAGCTGAGCCACCAAGAAAATTAGGAAGAACCGCTGCTGCCGCATTAATCGTAGCTTGTGACGAGTGACGTGTTGCTTGTGAAAAGCCATCGTCAAAAACAGGAAAATCTGCTTCTGTGAGCGTTGCTGGGTCCTCTCCTCTAATAATAGCTTCAACTTCTTTAGCTTCATTTGGATAGGCTGTTTTGTAGGCTGCGAGCATTTCTAACCATTTTTGATATGCTGCAACCCCACGCTTCTCTACATTTTCTTTAAAATCATCATAAACCTCTTCGGGAACGTCAAACGGTGGATACTCCCAGCCAAGATGACGTCGTGTGGCAGCTGTTTCTTCAGCACCGAGTGGAGCTCCGTGAACTGCATTGGTTCCACCTTTTGTTGGTGCACCGTAGCCAATCGTTGTTTTAATTTCAATCAAGCTTGGCTTGTTAGAAGCTTTTGCTTCTTCGATAGCAAGACTAATGGCATTGATATCTGTGCCGTCTTCAACAATAGCAGTATGCCAACCATAAGCATTGTAGCGTGCACGAACATTTTCAGTAAAAGCAGCATTTGTCTCACCATCTAGGCAAATATCATTTGAATCATAAAGAACAATCAACTTATTCAATTGCTGTTTAGCTGCGTAAGACGATGCTTCGCCAGACACTCCTTCCATAAAGTCACCGTCACCAGCGATAACATAGGTATAGTGATTGAAAATTGGAAAATCTGGTTTATTGTATTTTGCAGCTAAGAAACGTTCCGCCTGTGCTAGTCCGACAGCCATAGAAATCCCTTGACCTAGTGGTCCAGAGGTTGCATCCACACCATCAGTATGACCGTATTCGGGATGACCTGGCGTTTTTGACCCCCATTGACGAAAATGTTTCAAATCATCAATCGTAACGTCGAATCCTGACAAATGAAGAAGAGCATAAAGCAACATTGAACCATGCCCTGCTGATAAAATGAAGCGGTCGCGATTAATCCAGTTTGAAACAGCAGGATTGACACGCAAATGTTTAGTGTAAAGACTGTATGCCATTGGAGCAGCTCCCATAACGACTCCTGGATGACCTGATTTGGCTTTTTCAATGGCATCAATTCCTAAAAAACGAATGGCATTAACAGATAATTGTGACATAATAATTCTCCTTGTGAAATCATTCTGCTAACTTTTAGGATTATTCACCCTTAAAAATTTTCCAATCCTGCATAAACTGTGTTAACCCTGAATCCGTCAAAGGGTGTTTGGTCATTTTATCAAAAACAGCATCTGGAATGGTAGCAATATGAGCACCTCGTTTCGCAACGTTCTCAACATGAACTGTATTACGAATACTTGCTGCAATGATTTCCGTCTCAAAGCCATAAAAATCAATGATTTCTCGCAAATCTGAAATCAATTGGTAAGCATCTGTACCGATGTCTTCCAGACGTCCAACAAATGGACTGATAAAGGTTGCACCAGCTTTGATAGCCATAAGCCCTTGAGATACCGTAAAAATAAGAGTGACGTTGGTTTTAATGTTTTCTTTTGAAAGCACATTGACTGCTTTCAAC
>ENA-OQIC01000285-OQIC01000285.1-human-gut-metagenome-genome-assembly--contig:-NODE-285-length-22806-cov-2.984303_pt1 | contig 22806 bp, 27 predicted proteins | sample MGYA00242572_ERZ504736 | MGnify/ENA primary metagenome ERZ504736 (study PRJEB26092, sample SAMD00036201) | human gut metagenome | host: Homo sapiens | study: EMG produced TPA metagenomics assembly of...
GAAAGAGCGTGAAGAACAGGCAAAATATCAGCAGCAGACACAGGAAAATTATCATTCATCTTATCAACAAACATATCAGCAAAGTCAGTATCAAAATACACAGCCCACAGGTCAAAATTATGGTGGAATAGGAAATGACGGAAGAGATTACACTCCGATTAGTATGTGGGGTTATTTTGGGTATAATATACTGTTTTGGATACCCCTTATAGGTATTATTCTTGTTTTAGTATTTGCTTTTGGAGGAACAAGAAATGTGAACCTGAGAAACTATGCACGTTCCCAATTTTGCTCTTTGATTTTGGCAGTCATTATTCTTTTGGTTGTATTTGGCAGTGTTGGTGGTTCATTATTATTTTAAATGGGGGAGATGAAACATGTATTGCAAAAATTGTGGAAAAGAAATAAAGCCAGAAGACTTTAAATGTCCTCATTGTGGTGCTGAGACACGCAGAGCCACTGCTTCTAAGAAATTAAAGAAAATTTCAATGATAACAATCGGCTGTATTTTAGCGGTTATTCTTATTGGAGTTATTGTATATAAAAGTGGAATTATTCAAAACTGGCAGAAACAAAAGGAAGAAATTTCATATGCTGAAAAAGTGTTAAAGAAATTTGAGTTTAATACATTGGGTATTGAGGCTGGTGAAACATGGGCAGCACTATATTTCAGCGGAGAAGATGTATATATGCCAAGTTGTAGGATAAATAATGAACTTCGCATGGGATATGTTCAAAAAGGGCAGTATTATGAGTCATACGGAAAGTCAGAATTTGAAGAGGTAAAAGATGTCACTTATAGTAAAAAGAAATTTGAGGATATCTTAGGTGACATTGATATTAAAGAATTTGTTGAGAATAAAGAGGGTATCAAATCCTATAAAGGAGTATCAAAGGCAGGAAAAGACGTGGTAAAAACGTATGCGGATTTATGTCTGCTGAAGGTGAAAGATTTAGACTTTAAGGGTAAGGGTACAATTCCATGTGAAATCAAGATTGATGGTGAAAGTATAGAGGTATCATTTGTTCTTAGCGATGATTTGAATTATACCTTGTTTTATTATACTGGGGGTACAGATGGAAAATCTGAGATAGAGAATACCATGTACAACTGGTATTCTATGGAAAAACTGCAGGCAGGAACATTTTATTCTGTTGAGAAAGATGCAGAGATTGTGCTTTCTGATGTGAAAAATGCTTTGTATATTAAAGATTTCAAACCTTATGTCAAAGCAGAAAAGAATGGCGTTGAATATGATGTTCCATATCAGGATATTTCCGTAGAGTATACCTCAGAAGAAATCGGTGTTACCGAACCAGTCCTTGTGATAGGTGGTGAGAAGTACTCCGCTACATCAAGAGATGAGTATGTGCAGAAGAAACAAATAGAGGCGGAAGAAACCGCAAGGAAGAATAAGATAGAGCAGGAAAAAGAAGAAAAACTTGCTTATTTTAAAAAGATTGTTCCAATGGGAACTGAGATGTTAATTGCTGATGAAGAAGATAGTTCCTTTATTTATGGAAGATTGACAATTTCTTCGATAAAGGCTGAAGATTCTGCGTATGGTGAGATTAAGTACTTCTACGAAGGAACTTATGTGAGCAAGTCTTCGGAGGAGTTAGGACTTTATGACGGAGAAAATGCGATGAGTACAGCATCTCGTGGCAATGTAATAATTGATGAAGATGGTAATATCAGTATTTATGTGCAGGAAAACGCAGAAAAAGACGGAATATTTACACTTGTGCTTCGTTATGATAAAGATGGAAAAATGACAGTAAATTAAAATAGTAGGAGGCAAAGAAATTGTTTTGTACCAAATGTGGAAAGGAAATAGACGATAGTGCCAAGTTCTGTAAATACTGTGGTAGCCCCGTTGAGGTAGATACAGAAGAACCACCGGAAACACCGCCAGATATAGATACTGATATAGAGGCATCTGAAGAACCAGTATTCCAGCCTAAAAATAGGAAGAAATGGGTAGTTCCTGTGTGTATCGCAGCAGGTATCGCAATACTTGGTGGTGTGGGGGTACTTGCCGCCAACATGGCTAAGGCGGAAAAAAAAACATCCAAGAAAGTAGTAGAGGAGAAAAAGGAAGAACAGGCTGCTGAGCCAGCAGAGGAAAAAGAGCCAGAGGTTACCTATCCAAAGGATATCACATTAGACGCTGAAGTGCAGAACAAAGTGACAGAGTTCATTACTCTGTTAGGTAATGTAGATTGTAAGTTGGGTGGATTGAATAGTGAACGGGGAGAGGCTTATGAGGGATTTGCGTTTTTGTATACAAGTGCTCATACATCTGTTCCTTTTTTAAATGGAAACCCGGCGGAGGTTTTGTATGAGGGCGGTTACACATGGAAAATTCCAGAGAAAGACGTTGTGGAGTATTTAAAAAATTCTATTGGGAAAACAGAATATTTAATAGACCAAGATAAAGAATATTCCAATATTGTTTTAGAAGACAATATGGTATGCCTTAGAGGATTTGATCCAAATAGTATGTGGACAGTGGAAACGCCTGTTATAAATAAAATTACAGCAATATCGGATAAGGACATTGAAATTCAAGGGAGTATAGCTTATGACAACATAGAAGGGGCACGCACTCAAAACGATATCTCTATTGTACTGACAAACAATCCTAAAAGTATGTGGGGAGGTTATACATTAAAATCGGTGAATAAATGGGAAGAAATCAGCTATTATGTGCTTCCTGACACAGCAACTCGGAATTATTCAGAGGATGAATTGAATGCTTTAGATGAACATGGCTTATATTTAGCGAGAAATGAAATTTATGCTCGTCATGGATATATATTTAATAATCAAGATTTAAAGGATTATTTTGGGAGTATGTCATGGTATACACCAACAGTTACGGAAGTTCCAGATACAGATTTTAATGAATTTGAGAAAGCAAATTTGACTTTAATTCAGAAAAAAGAGGAAAAGTTAGCACAAGAGAAAGCTGAAAGAGAGCGTGAAAAAGAAGTTAACGGATTATATAAAGAAGTACAAGAAAAATTTGCATATACAGAACAAGAAATTGAATACTTGGAGCAGGCAAATCAATTTGCTACATACGTGAAAACAGAAAAGCTGATTATAAATAGCGTATACACAAAGAATTCTAAGGTATATGTGGATATAGAACTAATGGGTGATCCAGACACATTAGTGGCATATAAAATTAATGATAGAATTGTGCTTGCACCGGATATAGAAAATGGAGAGAAAACCATAGGAGTAAGATGGTTTCGTTCCCACTCCAGCGAAGAAGAAGTTTTTGAGAGAGTATATGTATACAAGGACACCGACGGAACATTGTCATGTAGAAGAATGGAAGAATAGTAAGTATTTTCATTGACAAGGTTATCAAGGGGAAATAGGTGAAAGAGGACTAGAAATGAAATGTGAAAAGTGTGGAAAAGAAATAAATGATAAGGCAAAATTTTGCAGACATTGTGGCAGCCTGGTAAAACATAATGAGGCAGAAGAACAGAAAAAGAGAATGATTTTGAACCATATAAATCTGCATCAAAAGATGTAAATAAAAAGAAACGAATAACATGGACATGCAGTGTAGTTATTATAGTTCTCTTTATTGTTGGAGCATTGGTTTTTTATGTAAAGAATGGAAATAATCAAGACATAAAAAAGATTGAACAGACAGAAAATGAAAAAACAGAAAAAATTGTTGAGAAAAAAGTTGAGAAAGAGCCGAAAAAAGAGCCAGAAGCTGTATACCCGAAGGATATCACATTAAACTCTGAAGTGCAGAATAAAGTAACAGAGCTATTAGATTTATTATCGAAAGTAGATGCGTCTGGTAATGGTCATAATTTTGCAATAAATAGAACAATAGATAATGAGTTCGCTTGTAGATTTTTATTGAATTCTATGTGGTTTAAAGTTCCATTTGCAGATGGTCAGGCAGCGGATGATTGGTCTATACCGGAGGATATAGTCAGACAATACTTGAGTACTTCTATTGGGGTATCTGATTGTACTTCAGAAGGAATAAGTATTTCAGACGGAATACTTTTTGTAGAACCTGTTCAGGTGTCAGGCATTTATGGAAATGACACACCGCAAATCATAAAGGTAACACAGCTTTCAGATACAGATATTCAAGTTTTAGGAAGTGTGAATTATACACCGGAGTTTCAAGATGAGCCATATACAGCGGAGTTTGATGTGACATTAACTGCAAACCCAGACAGCATGTGGGGTGGATATACTTTAAAAAGTATCAATAAGTGGGATGAAACCCTTGAAGTGCAAATGAAAAAATTTATTGAGATACTGGGTTATTGCGAAAATGCAAGTTCTTGGATGGCAGATGGAAAATCCCTACCGGAATTTAACAGCGCTGAATTCAGTAAAGCATTTTTATGGTGGGCTGCTAAATTTGACCAGATAAATAATCATAATGAAATGGAAAAGAAGTATGCTTGTACAGTAACAGATGATGGATATTGTTTGATAACAGAGGAAAATGCTGAAAAATTTTTAATGAGTTCCATTGGTCAGTACGATAACAGCACTATGGATTACAGAGACGATAAAATTATGTCTTTGCTAGGCAATGTGGGGAGCTCTGGTGTCGAAAAGGTAAATATTGCTGAGATTACTAATACTTCTGATACAGACATAAAAATAGATGGCAGCCTAGCGTTTCATTTGGAGGGGAGAATTACAAGGATTGTTTATTTTAGTATTACCATGAATGAAAATCCGGAAAGCATTTGGAGTGGATATACTTTGAAGAGTATTGATAAGTGGGAAGAAGCAAGTAAATCTACTCTGGAGACTGTAAGCAAGCAGGAGTTTAATATTTCATCAAGTTCCACATTACAACAGTCAGGTTATGATTATAGTGTAGCTTCATTAGTAGACGGCGATACACAAACTTGTTGGGCGGAAGGTATTTCTGGTGCCGGTAAGGGAGAAAGAGTTATATTTCATCAGATGAAACAAAGACAGTAAGCGGACTTGCAATCTTGCCGGGCTATTTTAAGTCTGAAGATTTATTCTATAAAAATGGTATGCCATCAGAAATAAAAATTATATGTGGGGATAAGTCTTGGACATGGAATTTCTATGATTTTCAGCCGAATTTTTCATCACCTATGGACAGTATGGTGTTCATAGATTTTGGAGAAGATGTTGACATGAATGAGTGTACGGTTACTTTATCAGATTGTAAATCGGGAAATAAGTATGATGATATTTGTATCACAGAAATGTTTTTGTATAAAAAATAGTTAGATGAATGAGGAAACAAAATGAAATGCAGTAAGTGTGGAAAAGAGATAAATGAACAAGCTAAGTTTTGTAAGTACTGCGGTACGCCTGTTCAAATAGAGAAAAAGGCATCTCCTGCTAATGCAACAAATAAGGTGTACGAAGAAAATAGCAAGAAGGATAATGATTATAAGCGTTATTTTGGGTGTCTTAATTTTGACAGGTGTAATAGTCTTTGCAATAAAAATGACCAGAGAAAAGGATAAGGCTACTCAGAATGTAGAGAAACCAAAGCAGGAAGATGGTGTTAAACTGGAAGAGTCAGCAGAAGCGCCTAAAAAAGAACCCAAAGAAGAAGTAAAGTCAGAAACTCCGGAAAAAGCTTTTGAGAATTATTTGGTATTCTTAGTAGATGCAGTAAATAGCGGAGATTATACCGGTGCGGAGAAAGTCATAGTAAAGGATAGTCCTCTGTTCCAAGAACAGGCAAAACTGGTAGAAAAATTGTATGCTGAAGGTACAAAAGAAAAATTAAGAAAACAGGGTATTAAAAGCCAAGAAGATATAGACGATACTCATGTACGGCTGGTATCTGATGAGGAGTATGAAATAACTTATGCAGATGGTACTGTTAAAACTGTACCTCAGAGCTTTGCTTATGTATGTGAATTGACAGATCAGGGTTGGTTACTCACTACTCTTGAGGCTGTTGAAAATAAGGCTTTTTCGAACAGGGATAATTATATGGAGGCATACCGAGATTATGTAAATACAAATCAAGATTATTTAAAGGAATTACAGAATGGAAATATGTCATCCTACGCTATCGTGGATGTACAAAATGATGGAGTTCCAGAAGTAATATTTTGTGATAAGAATAGTTTTTCAGGAGCGACAGATTTCCTTTATGTGGGTAAGGATAAAATAATTAAAAATTGTAGAGATATTCATTGGATAAGCTTTGACCAAAATACGGGCTTGGTATTTAGTACTACTGGTGGAGGGCATAGTGTATTCGAAGAGGGTATTTTTAAGTATGATGAGGGTACTGATACATACAAAGAAATTCATCATGGCGAAGGTTTCTTCTTTAGTGAAAACGGAGACGGTGGAAACTCAGAAATGATATGGGACGGAGTTGCTTATCCTACAATGACGGAATATAATGCCAAAGTCAATGAAATTTTTAATCGAGATGCAGCAGATAGTCCGGAGTATAAAGATTTTACTTCTAATGTAGATTTGTTACAAGAAGTTTACTATTTTGGAAAATAAATTTATGAAAGAAATGAAGGAGGAAAAATATGTTTTGCGAAAAGTGCGGGAACAAATTACCTGAACAATCAAAATTTTGTCCTAAATGCGGAACACCATGTCCCCAAGATGAGGGAATAGAAAAAATAAATGAAAATGATTTTAAAGAGAATAAGTCATCAGAGAGGGGAGAAAATTTACAAGAATTACAAGAAACTGAAAGACCTAAGAAAAGACTGAATTTTAGAAAAAATGGATATTGCCAGTAGGCGTTTTAGGATTATTTGTAGTTCTGGGTATTATTATATTGGGCATTAGTTTAAATTACAAATAAAGTGTCAGCTAAGCATATAAGGAATTTTATAAGAACTATTATCGTAAAAATGCAGGAGATTTATCTGAGAAAATTTTAGATGAATTTGATTGTCCGGGACGTATTGTAATGGGGAAAGACAATGAAATGATGATGCTGATTACAGACATAAAAAAAGCTTCAAAAAAGACAGGTGGTAAAGGAAGTGTCTATTTATATGGATATGAATGGGGAAAAGTGGTACAAAAGGCAGAATTAAGAAATTTAAAAGTATATGACGAAAAAGATATTGGTGAAATTCCTGTACGGGCAGTAACTTTGGATGATCATTTGTATTTAGTAGGAGCAGATGCTTTTTTGGGTACATACAATGAGGATAAACCTTTTACGCTTTATATCTTGACGAAAAAGAAAAAGAATTTGAAGAAGTACGATGGAAGGTAAAAAAAGAAACAAAAGAAGCGGAGCATATTGTAGAATATGAAACAGAACAGGGAGACAGTTCTGAGAGATGGTACTATTTATCAGGGAAGGCAATTTTTGACAGAGCAAGTATGGGATATTTTAACAGAGAGTCAGCAATTGACTCAGCAATCATTTCAGCTACTTTTTCTGTTACAGGTGATGATTTTGAATACATACTGGAGAAATTACAAGAGGAAAAATAAAAAAGGATATAGATTTACAGTTATTCTATGGAAAGATGAAAGAGGATATTAATATCAAAGTCCCCGGTTATGATTATGAAGAGACAGATTATCCGATTGCTACAATTGTTGAGTCAGAAGACGGGTATTATGGTATTAGAACAAGTGGAAAAGCAAGCTTACTTGGTGCAAAAAATTATAAAAAAATCGAAGATGTAAATAAAGTATTAGAAAAAGTTGATGGAAGAACTGTTACAAGAATAGAAGGATATGCGTTTGCAAATTGTTCAAATTTAAAAGAAATAACGATACCGGATAATATTAGATATATAGGGAAAAACGCATTTGCATATTGCGAAAATTTAAAGTCTGTAAAAATTTCAGAAGGAGTGACTGAAATCGGAACGGAGGCATTTGCATATTGTGATAAATTGGGACAGGTAGAAATTCCGGACAGCGTAGAAAAAATAGGCAAAAATATAGTTGGAATTTTGAACTATGATGATGACTTTGTTACATACGGAAAGACTATTGTAGCAAATGAAAATGCAGAAGCATATAAGTATGCCAAAGAAATGAATATTGATTGTTCAGCACAGCCTTTAAGTAAAGAAGATATAGAAGAAAATGTAAAAGTTGCAAAGGCATTGAAGTTATACGAAAAAGAATTTAGTAATATTGATCCGGAAGGATTGTGTGACAGTAAAGGCACATCGTTGATTTACTTAAATGACGATAAAATTCCGGAGTGTATTGCTTGGGTATATGAAGAAGGTGGTGATTGGTATCATTGTTATGGAAAATTGTGGAGTTACAATGGAGGAGAACTTCAAGAACAAGATTTAGAAATTGAACATATGGGAATAAAAAGAGGATTTTATTACACACCTCAAAGTGGAGATTTTTATACAGGAACATGGATTAATGGATATGGTCCGGCTTATAAAGTAGGGAAGCTGACAGATCATTCGAAGTTGTAGAAGAAATTTTGGATTATCAAGCTGCACTTCCTAATGAAATAAAATATACAATTAATGGTGAAGATGTAGGGAGTACAGAGGCAATCGAACAACATTTAGCATCTTTAAACATTGCAACACCTGTTACAGAAGGAGAACTTTATAAATCTGTTGAGAATGCGTGGATGTCTTTGCAAAAATAAATTAGATATCAGCAGTATTATAAGGGGCTGTCATTTACAGAAATGTATCTGGCAGTCTTTTTATTTCTAAAGATAGTTTTGAAAGATATATAATTGACGGTATCTAATGGAAACTGTTATACTATATAAAAAGAGAGATTGCATTGTCAGAAGGAATAGTGTACCAGAATAAAGATGTCGAATTTAAAATGATATCTGAAACATTTAAGGAGAAATCCTTTGCAGCCTATGGCTTGAATTTACCAAAGATTAAAGCAGTGCTGCCAACAAACTTGCCGGTAGTATTTGCAAATGAAATGCGTATAGACAATGTATTTTTGTTAGAAGATGACTCGATTGCCATTGTTGATTATGAGTCGACAGATAAGGTTTCTAATCGTATTAAGTATGTAAATTATATTGGTAGATTTTTGCAACGCTATTACCAAGACGAGCAGAAAATTCCAGATATACGTATGATTGTGATATATACGGGAGATGTGGAGCGAGCAGAGGCTTCATTTGAAGCAAAATGTCTTACTTTAAGCATGGAGCAAGTCTTTATCAGTCTATTAAGAGTAAACTTGAAAACAATGAGATTTTATCTGATACTGAATTGATGTAGCTCATTGTACTTCCGATTGCAGGGAAAGAAGTAAAATAGCAGATTATTGAAAATGTCATTACCTTAACGAAACAAATGAGGAAATTGAAGAAATCAAGAGTAACATGCTGACAACAAAATAGGATATTAAGAGCAGGCTGCTATTTATTGCAAGATATTTAGTAGCCTTTTCAGCACTTTAGAAGAAAGTTTTGTCAAAGTAATTCATTTATTTTTATCCGTTATTATAGATGAGAAAATAAAAGGTGAAGGAAACTTTATTATGAAAGAGACATATTTTGAAGGACAAGTAATTCGGGAGAAAAAAATTCAAAGCGAAACAATGGAATACTTCAAGTTTATAGACTGCGATTTTGAAAATTGTAGTTTTGAAGATTGTAAAATTATAAATTGTACCTTTGTAAATTGTAAATTTTACAACTGTAATATTGTAAGTCTAAGTGCTCAATATTCAGAAATCAAAAATGCGGAATTTAAAAAATGCAATTTGATAGGAATACACTGGGGCGGCTTCTTCCATCCGGAAAATACGCCCGTGCTCTTGAAAAAATAGAAAATTGTTATTTGAAATACAATACCTTTAGTGATATGAATTTGAAAAAATTTGATTTTTCAGGTAATATCATACAGGAAAGCATGTTTGATGAATGTGATTTAAAGGAAAGCAATTTCAAAAGTTGCCGATTAGAGGGAACACAAATTCATAACAGCGATATTCGTAAAGCAGATTTTAGAGATAGTAGGGGATATATCATTGATATACCTTCTAATAAACTGAAACAGGCGAAATTTTCTTATCCGGAGGTGGTTTCATTGCTGGATAGTTTAGAGATAGAAATTGATTAAATGAATTTTATGATAAGATGAATGATATAATAATAAATTTGTAGTTCATTATAAGGGGAGAATAAGAGATGGCATCAATATTAGTTTTAGAAGACGAAGACAGCGTAAACAGAGGAATTGAATTTTCCCTGTCCAGAGAAGGATATGAGGTTTCCAGTGCAAAGTGCATACAGGAGGGCTGGGAATTATTTTTGGCACATCCTTTTGAAATGATTATCTGTGATATTAATTTACCGGACGGAAACGGACTGGATTTTATCAGAAAAGTGCGTGAAAAAGCAACGTATATATCATTTGTCTCACTGCCTTAGACCAAGAATTTGATCAGGTTATGGGATATGAAGCGGGAGCGGACGACTATGTGACAAAGCCGTTTAGTTTGTCGGTATTATTGCTGAAAGTGAATGTGTTCTTTAAAGAACAGAAAAAAGCGGGCGGAACTTCTGGAGTCTGGAGAATGGAGCTTTTCCATTGATGAAATGACGGCAAAGAGACGGAACAGTGAGGAAAATATAGAATTTACAAAGAATGAGTGGAAGATGCTGAAATTATTTTAGATAATCCAAAGCAGATTTTATCAAAAAACCAGATTTTACAAGGTATTTTTGATTTAGACGGAGAGTTTGTAGACGAAAATACCGTGGCAGTAAATATCCGCAGACTCAGAGAAAAAATAGAAGAAAATCCGGGTAAGCCGGAGTATATTCGCAATGTAAGAGGACTTGGCTATATATGGAACAAGGAATGTATCAAGAGATAGAAAATCAAAGAAACGACAGGATAAGGATTTTGCGAAAGCTGCTATTGGGGGGCTGCTCTTTTTACTGGGGTGGTCGGCAATTACCGGAATGGAGTATCATTCCTATAAAGAAAAACTGGCATTGGCGGCTCAAATGACGAGAAAAGAAACAGACGGACAAACGCCTTTTGCAATTTTAAAAGGTGAGCCTATTGATATAAATGTAAAAGAATTTCAGAAACAATACGGCTATGAAAGACTGGAAAGTAATATTTATGGCAAAGAGTATCAGCAGAAAAGAATTTTCACAGGAATAATTTTGTCTCTCTGCTATCTTGTATATGCAGGAGCTGTTTTGCAGGAATATAAGTGTTCAAAGAGAGAAATGCAGGAAAGACAATGGAAAATAGCAGAGGCAGTGGAAGATATTGATAAAGGAAAAGGCCTTTTAAATTTAGAAACCAGCAATCCTGCCTACGAGGCATTGGAGAGATTGGACAGCCATACACAGAGTATTTTACGAAAGGCGCAGGATGAAAAAGAGAAGACAAAGGAAATGGTAACGGATATTTCTCATCAGTTAAAAACACCCATTGCTGCTTTAAAATCCTGTTTTGAGGTGCTGGAAAGCGAAATACTCACCCAGAAGGAGCGCAGAGAATTTGAAAAGCGTATGGAAAAGCAGCTTCAAAATCTGGAACAACTGTCTGCGGTACTGGTTAATATTTCCAGAATGGAAGCGGGATTGATTGATATTTCCCTGAAAAACGGAAAGATTTTCGAAACTATTTTAGCAGCCGTAAATGGGATATGGGAAAAAGCAGATGCAAAAGCAATAGAAATTGAGATGGATATTTGTGAGGAAATAGAAAATCTGGAAATCATGCACGACAGCAAGTGGTTGAAGGAAGCAATTTTAAATATTTTGGAAAATGCAGTAAAATACAGTGAGCCGAATACAAATATTGTAATTATGGTTAAGAAATGGGTGAATTTCCTCAGAATAGAGATTGCAGATGAGGGCGTGGGTATTCCGAAAAAGGAATATCATAAAATTTTTCAGCGATTTTACAGAGGTGAAAATGAATACGTGCAAAAGGAAGAAGGCAGCGGCGTAGGACTTTACCTTACCAGAAAAATTGTGGACGCACACAAGGGAATGGTTTTTGTGGAAAGAAAAGAGAAAAAACAGCGGGGAAGTGTATTTGTGATACAGCTTCCGTATGAAAGTCTTACGAAAATGTAAGACTTTTTTCTATGAATTGAAAGAATGATGAAAGAGTCGTATTTTATACTTTCAGCATCATCAAAAAGAAAGGGCGATAGAGTATGGATACAATTTTGAAAACAAAAAATTTATGTAAATATTATGGAAACGGTGAAAATGAAGTAAAAGCATTGCAGGATGTAAATATTGAAATAGAGCGTGGAGAATTTGTTGCAGTTGTAGGAAAATCCGGTTCAGGTGGTCATGTTAAAATAAGACTAAGTTAGCAGATTCCTTATAAAATAAGGGCTCACGCCAATTTAGTCTTTTTTCTATTATACCATAAAGGGTAGAAAATTCATAGACCGGGAATGAATTTCTCATAGTAGAAATGAGAAGGCAGGGGCTCTTAAAGATAGAAACCTATTGCTACTGGTCCTGTCAAAATTATATCCATTCTCACAGGCGGTCAAGTTTGTGAAAAACCATTCGGTTGCAATACATTGTAAAAAAATATGTTAAGGACTAGGTTAGTTAAAAGATTCTGTTAGCTGGCTTGGTCCTTTTTTCTTGGGAGGACGGAGCGATGATAAAAGTGATTATGATTGTTGTAACAGCTATTTTCCTTAGTTCCTGGTATGCGTGCCTAGTGGCAGGCAAAAGAGCAGATGAAGAAATAAGTGCTTTGTTTGAAAAAGAAAAGAAGCAGGGAAGTGAGGAATAAACGAATGAATGGAGGTATCTATAGCACTGGAAATGAAATCGTAGATGAAAATGCAAAACTGAATATATCTGGAAATATCATTCCGCAGGTGTGGTATCGGACAATCATCAGAGAAAGCGGAAAGCCAAATCTGACAGCGATTATTATACTGGCAGATATTGTGTATTGGTATAAGCCTACAGAAATCAGAGATGAAGGAACCGGACAGGTCATTGGGGTAAGAAAGAAATTTAAGTCAGACCTTCTTCAGAGAAGTTACCAGCAGATCAGCGAACAGTTTGGGATTTCCAAGAAAGAAGCGACAAATGCAGTGGTATTTTTAGAGAAGCTGGGTGTGGTAAAACGGGTATTTAGAACCATTTCCATGAATGGGATTGTTGTAAATAATGTTCTGTATCTGGAATTGATCGTAGACCGGTTAAAAGAATTGACTTATCCAGAAGAAACAGGAGCAGATCCGATTTCTTTTGAAAAAGGCAAAGGGAAATCCAAAGCAGAGAAAATCAGTTCCCATACAGCCATAAAGGAAGAGATACATTTTGTAGAAGAGAGGGCTGTCCCTTTCCAAAGGGAGAGGGTATCACCATTCAAAGAGGGAGCATACCCCGACAGGGAAACAGAGCCCTGGATACCCAAAGAGGGACCTCAGACTGATAGCGGGCATACAAATACAGAGATTACTACAAAGACTACAGCAGAAAGTACCCAAAAGAATACAACAGAAATAGTGAATGGGTATAGAGATAATCCTATCTTATCCTATCGGGCAGCAGAACAACAGTTCAAAGATCAGATTGATTATGATGCGATATGGATAGACAGACCTTTTGATAGAAAACTGCTCAATGAGATTGTCGGGCTTGCAGTAGATGTTTTGACGTCCAATGCAAAGACCATAAGGGTAAATCAGGAAGAACGTCCTCTTGGCATTGTACAGGGAATGTATAAAAAGCTGGATAAGTTTACCGTAGAGTATGTGATAGACTCAATTAAGCAGTGTACAAGGAAAGCTAATAATATCCGGGCAGTGCTGCTTACCGCTTTATACAATGCCACATTGACAGCAAACAGCTATATATCCAATCTGTTTGCTTATCAGGAAGCTATCCCTCAGACGTAAGGAGCGTGATAGAAAGTAACAAAATTAAGAAAATTCAGGACAGCTCATGGATATACACAGATAGAACTTGCGGCTGTCTTGGGTATCAGTCTTCGGACGTATCAGAGGATTGAATACGGACAGCAAAAGCCAAATTTCTATGTAGTTGTCCTGCTTCAGCGGTTATTTCAAAAAGATATTAGTGAGATTATGGAGGAATATGCAGAATGAGGGAAGAAAGGTTTCGTATTCAGTGCCCCAAACATTTTCTGGTTGGAGATTCAGGGCATTTTGAAAAATCTTCACAGGAAAAGGATTCGGATTTTGTAGTAGATTATGCTCCACCGGAAATATTCGAAGCCGGGATTGTTTTACAGGAGATGGGGACGGAAGGAGATACCTATTGCACATTGTATGTCTATTTTGCCCCAGAGGAACACTTGCCGGTTTATATGGACAGCATGAAATACGACCTGCAAAAAGTATCCATTCAGAAAATTTTTGTTGATACCCAAGAATATCTCATAAAAGTAAATGAGAAAACAAAAAAGTTTTATGCAGGTGAGGACGGTTTCTGGGGTTCCTATACAGAACTTTATCGGAAAGAGAATGGGGAACGTCTGACGGACGCAGTGATTGTTTTCCTGTGTATGCCAGATGAAATGAAATTTCAGGAAATGGAAGCTGTGGTGGGGGAACTGTTTGAAAAAATTCCTGTGATGGACAAAGAGAGGAAAGAAACAGGTCAAGAACCAAAGAGGACAAGATAAAATACAAATTATAACTTTCAGGAGGATAAGAACATGGAAACTAAAATGATTATTGGAATAGATCATGGAAATCGTAACATGAAAACAGCAAATACTGTATTTTCAGCAGCAATCCAGCCTTTGCAGGCAAGACCGGACAGCCTGGAACACATTCTGGAATACCAGAACCAGTTTTATTATGTAGGAGGGAAAGTTCCGGAAAAGGAATGCGTGGATAAGACAGAGAATGAAAACTATTATCTTCTTACCCTTGCAGCACTGGCACAGGAAATGCGGTGCCGGGGACTGACAGACGCTTCCGTAAAAATGGGAGCTGCCCTGCCGCCCAGAAGGTTTCAGCAGCAGAAAGAAAGTTTTAAAAAATATTTGTTAAAGACGAAGGAACTGCATTTCCGCTATGAAGGTGTACATTATCATGTATCTTTGGAAAATGTGTTTGTTTTTATGCAAGGGCATGTGGTGATCCATACGCTTTTAGAAGCGGTTCCCGGTTATTGCCTTTTAGTAGATATTGGTGGAGGGACTACTGATCTGGTAGAGTTTGTTGACGGAATGCCGGACGGGAAGTATTCGATTTCAGATAAGGCAGCTCTGTATTGTATCGGAAAAGTCAACGAGGAAGCCATTGCCAAAACAGGGGCAGGGGTACCGGCATACATTACAGAAGCATTTATGAGGACAGGAAGCTATGACTGCCCGAAGCAGTATCAGGAGGTCATAAAAAACTGTTTGAAGTCCTATGCAGAGGAAATTTATGGTATTATACAGGCAAACCATTATAATCTGGACCTGACAAAAATGGTGTTTATGGGCGGCGGTTCCTCTATTGTAGAGCATTTTGGAGCCAATGAGGGAAAGATGTACAGTTTGTGACAGATATACATGCCAATGCAAGGGGCTGTGAGGAAGCAGTGAAAAGTATTATCCGGGCAAAACAGAGGAAAATGCGGACAGCATGATAGGAAGTGAAGGATTATGGATACGGAAAAAGTATATACAACTTCACTGCGGCTGTATAAAAACAGACCAGTACATCATCAGGCATACCGCTATCTAAAGGAATATAACAAAGATATTTTCAAAACAAAAGACGATTTTATCGCAGAAGCAATCGTTTATTTTACTAAATACTTGCAGCAGGAAGAAGAAGTACAGCAGATGAAGCTATTAAATACCCTTCTGGAGAACCAGAAAGAACAATTTTCTAAAATCGTAAAAGAAGCAGTGTTTCAGGCACAGGCAGAAGTCCTGGACAATAGAAATCTGTTGGCAGAGAAGGTTCAGGAAGAACCGGCTGGCAGCGGACTAACAGAAGAAAGTGTAGAACAGGAAACAGCCTGTATGGAAAAGGATTTACGGTTTGCGGAATTTTATGGGGCATTTGAAGAATAGGAGGAAGAAGATATGGCAGTAGGAAGAACCGTATGGGAAGTTGTAAAAGGAATTGTGATCGCAGTAGGGAAACTGCTGTATCTGACAGGGAAACTGGTCTTATGTCTGTTTCTGCTGGTTCTGCAGCTTGTTTTGACAGTGCTGCATGCAGGAAGCAGGGAATAGAAAGGGGAATGACAGGTGCATTGGATACGGGACAGACCGTATACAAAAGATGCAAAAAAGAAGATGGAAAATGAGAAGCAGGCTTGTGTGGCCTGCTTTTTTTGACGAAAAAATGAAAAGGAGCAAAGCTATGATGAAAGGTAAAAAGAAAAGGCTGCTGGCAGGGACGCTGGCACTTCTTCTTAGTTGTTCTACGTTACTCAATACAGGGATCACCGCACTGGCTTCTGAACAGTCTGAGGAACATGCACAGATACAGGAAGTAAAACAGGAGGAGGCTGCTTCAGAAACATTACCGGAGTTGGAAGAGGTAAAGGAGCAACTAACAGAAGAAGAACTGGTGTATGCAGAGGACCTTACCATAAAAGCAGGAGAGTCCTTTGACTTGGAAACAGATTACAGGGGTTTTCAGAAAAATGATGAAAAGTAAAGGTGACGTTTCTGAAAGCAGAAGGGGACTCCGGCAAATCTTTTGATTTCAATACCCCAGGTTCTTACCAGGCATTTTATCGTGTTGATCCGTTAAGCGGAAACCCTTCCTATCAGATTATGAGAAGAATTGTGGTAGAAGCAAGGGAAAACAGTACACAGGAACCCCAGGGAGAAGTAAGCCAGCATACCGAAGATGGCTCCGGTGAGGACGGTGAGGCGGACCCTGACCCGGAGATACCGGAGGTACTGACGGAAGAACCGGAAATGCCAGATGCAGGGGCAGAGTTGATTGATCTGACACCAAAAGAGGATAAGGGAATGTTCTTATCGGTTGTTCCGGCAGCAATGGAGCAGCAAAAAGGAAGCAATGTACATCTGGTACAGGGAGAGAAAATCCCATACCCTTCTAACGTGGGGAACTATTCTACTTCCTATTTCACCGTAAATGGCCATGTGGCATATTGTCTGGAGTCTATGAAGGCTTCCCCGCCGACCTCGGATTATGTAGCCAATGAATTTGAAAGCAACCCGGAATTACAGAAAGTCCTTTATTATGGATATGGCGGTCCCGGGGACATTACTGGGGAGTATATGCCCTCTTTTGACTGGAAGACAAAGTATATTTTTACGCATTTAGCTGCCGCTTATTCTTATTGTGGCATGGACGGTTTTTATGGCTGTACCTTTGAAGATATTAAGGCAAGCGGTGTGTGGGGATATATCCAGCATATTTACAGCCTGGAAGCACCTCCGACAGCAGCAATCACATTGTCCCCAAAGGAAGCAAAGGCTTATGAAAGTGGAAAGGAACAGCGTACCGGAGAATTTACTTTAAAAGGTGACCATAGAAACTATATTACTTTAAAAATGCCAGAGAATGTGACTTATCACAGTGGAAGTACAAAACAGACAGGAACCGTAAAGATCAATGGGAATACCACATTCTATTTCAGTGCTCCCAAAACTGTAACTGGTACATGGAACAGTGGTAAGCTGAAAGGACAAATGGGAACTCAGTGGAAGACCTTAGTATTGTCTACGGGTTCTGGTTCTCAGGATATTGGGTATGGGGCATTTTTTGAAGAAGAAAGTGCTTCTGTGGAATTTACGGTGAAGTGGCTGGACCTGGCAAGGGTAAAGGTAACAAAAAAAGATAAGAACAGTAAAGTAAATCTGTCCGGCGCTGTTTTTGGTATTTATTCAGACAGTGCATGTAAAAACCTTCTTGTACAGATGCTGGCCACAGACAGCAACGGTACTTCTGAGGTGGAAATTCCGAAAACCCAGGATACGGTATATTTAAAAGAAATTTCTGTTCCAGAAGGATATAAGCTGAATACAGAGTCTTTTAACGTGAAGCTGGAAACAGGAAAAACAACTTCTGTTGCAGTGACGAATGAGGAACAGAAAGGAAAAATCACAATCCGTAAAAAAGGTGAGGTTCTGACCGGAGTAACCGGAGAAGAGGGAAACCTGACTTTTGTATATGGAAATGCGGACTTTGCAGGGGCAGAATATAACATTTATGCGGCAGAGGATATTTACAGCCAGGATAAAGTGACGAAGGTGCATAAAGCAGGGGATCTGGTAGAAAGTCTGACAACAGGGGAAGATGGAAGCGCTGTTTCCAAAGAATTGTATCTTGGAAAATATAAGGTTGTAGAACAGAAAGCACCGGAAAATCTGGTGATTGGGAAAACAGAACAGGAACGTACCCAGTTTGTAACCTTATCCTATGCAGGACAGAATGTAGAGCTATCCCAGGGGGAAACCGTTTTTACCAATGCAAGACCGGAGATTTCCGTAAATGTAGTGAAAAATCGAAACATGATGATGTTACCCTGGAAGGTGCGACGTTTGGCTTGTATGTAGAAGAAGACCTGACGGCAGCAGACGGAAAGGTCCTTGTAGAAAAAGGAAGCCTGGTGGAACGTGCTGTTTCCGACAGGGAAGGAATGGCTGTGTTCCATGCAGATATTCCTTTGAATTTCCATTACAGCGTAAAGGAAATCCAGGCACCGGATAAGTATTATATGACAGATGAGGTGTATCGTTTCTTCTATGAATATAAAGACGACAGCACCTACACATATACTTTTTCCCATGATTTTAAAAATGAGGAAGTACGGGGAGAAGTTCATGTAAGTAAGATTGACCAGGATTCCCAGGGATTTATTTCTCAGGGTGACGCAACCTTAGTAGGGGCAAAATATGGGTTATATGCTACGGAAGATATTGAACACCCAAATAAGAAAGATGGGATTGTCCATAAAAAAGGGGAACTTGTAGCGCAGGGTACGATTTCCAGTGAAGGAACCGTAGATTTCAAAAACCTGTATCTTGGAAATTATTTCGTAAAAGAAATAGAGCCGGCAGAAGGGTATCTGTTAGATGAAACAGAGTATCCCGTAGAGGTTTCGTATGAGGGACAGGAAGTACAGATTGTACACCGGGAGGTGACTGTAAAGGAAACTGTAAAGAAACAGGCCTTTCAGCTTATCAAGATCTCAGAAGACGGGGAGCAGACAGAAACAGAACTGGTAGAAGGAGCTGGATTTAAGGTATTCCTCATCAGTGAGCTGTCTGGTGTAAAAGACGGAAGTTTGAAGCCGGGAAATGGTTCTTATTATACCCCGGAAGATTTTATCACCTATGATTACAGCAAAGATGAAACCGCTTCTTATTGGGAGAATGGTAAAAAGATTACGGTACCAGAGCTGTTTACGGATAAGAAAGGATATTTAAAGAGTCCAGAACTTCCTTATGGAACCTATGTGGTGTTTGAGTCTACGGTTCCGGAAAATTTAAAAGGGATTCGTCCATTTATTGTACAGATTTCGGAAGACAGCCGGGAACCCCAGGTATGGCGTGTGTTTGATGACCGTCCTTTGCAGTATTACTTCAAGATTGTGAAAAAAGATGCCCAGACACAGAAGCCGGTGCTGGATAACAGTGCAGCTTATAAGATTTATGATGTGGAAGCAGAAAAATATGTGGAAATGATCGTAAGATATCCAAAAAAAGAAGTGGTATCTGTGTTCAGGACCAACGAAGAGGGATACCTGATTACACCGGAGCAGTTAAAATGTGGCACTTACCGGATTGAAGAAGTGGAAGCACCGGAAAATTATGTACAGGTAGGATTTGAAAATGCCCTCTTAAAAGACGGGAAGGAAGTTCCGCTGAATGAAGTTGCAGACGGAGGAACATACCAGGAGGCAAAGAAAGCGCCGATCACCATTACCGTAGATTCTGATACCGTACACCAGGTAGAGGAGGAAACCGGTAAATTTATTGTTGTCATTGAACAGTATAATGATGAAGCAGTAGGAAGCCTTACAATCCATAAAAAAGGAGAAAAACTTTCTGGTGCTTCTAAAGTAGAAGAAAAGTTCCTGACAAAGATGAAAAACGGTGTAGCAGGTTTCGTAAATCAGGTAAGCAGTTTCTTCACTGGGGAAGAGGTCATGGAAAAAGAGAAAGGTTATGAATTTGACTATGAAGAGGGAAATATGGAAGGTGCAGAATTTGCCATTCATGCAAAGGAAACCATTTATACCCCGGACGGACAGAAAGACGAAGCAGGAAACCGCATTGTAAAATATGAAAAAGATGCCCTGGTAGCTCGTATGGTGACAGATAAAGAAGGAAAGGCAGTCCTGAATAATCTTCCTATCGGAAAATACTATGTAGTGGAAGAAAAAGCAGGTCAGAACTGCGTGCTTGACTCGGAAGCAAAAGAATTTGAAATTGCATATAAGGGACAGGAAGTAGCAGTGGATTATGTAACAATGGAACTTACCAATCAGCGACAGAAAGTTTCCCTGAGTCTTCTGAAGAAAGACGCAGAAACCGGAAAACCGCTGGAAGGAGTGGTATTCGGGCTGTATGCGCAGGAGGATATCAAAAATGCTGCCGGGGAAGTAGTTGTAGAAAAAGATGCCTTGATTGAACTGGGAACAACAGATGAAGAGGGCAAGCTGGTATTTCAGGCAGATCTTCCTCATGGAAAATACTATATTCAGGAAGTAGAGCATAAGCCGGGATACCTGCCAAATGATGAGGTGTATTCCTTTGATGCGTCTTATACAGACCAGACCCTTGAACTGCTCGCTTTTTCAAGAAGAAATTTCTAATCAGCCTACCATTACGGAGTTACGAAGTAGATTTAACCGGTGGACAGGAAATTGAAGGTGCAAAAATGCAGATTTTAGATCAGGACGGAAAGGTGGTAGAAGAGTGGGTATCTAAGAAAGAACCCCATGTAGTCTATGCACTGGAACCAGGAGAATATGTACTGCATGAAGAGCAAGCGCCTACGGAACAGGGATATGTCCGGGCAGAAGATGTGAAATTTGTTGTGGAAGAAACAGGGGACGTACAAAAAGTGAAAATGGAGGACGACCATACCAAAGTTCAATTTCCAAAACAGATATTACAGATGGAAAAGAAATTGAGGGAGCGAAGCTGCAGATTCTGGATCAGGATGGGGAAGTGGTAGAGTCCTGGACCACAGGAGAGGAACACCTGATTGAGTACCTTCCGATAGGTACTTATACTCTGCATGAAGAAGCGGCAGTTGACGGATATATTGTGGCCAATGACGTGGAGTTTACAGTAGAAGAAACGGGAGAAATTCAGAAAGTGAAGATGGAAGATGAGCGTGCTATGGGACAATTGGTTATTGTAAAGACTGATACAGACAGTAAAACAGCTTTAGAGGGAGTAGAATTTGTTCTGCTGGAAAAGGAAACCGGAGAAGAAGTAGGACGTTTGAAGACTGGAAAAGATGGAAAAGCAGTTTCAGAACTACTTCCAATTGGAACTTATGAAAATGGTGTTTTCAAAGAACCGATCACCTATGTGCTGAAAGAAACTGCCACTTTAAAGGGATATGAGAAGACGGAAGAAGAGTGGGAAATCGTATTTACCTATCAGAATGATAAAACACCAGTCATTGAAGTGGTAAAAGAGATCCAGAATAAAAAAATACCAGAAACACCAGGTACCGTAAAACCAGGACCAAAAACGGGTGATGATACAAACTGGTTCCTGCCTTTGCTGGCTCTTGGTGTAAGTGCAGGTATGGTAGCAGGCCTACTTTATTACAGAAAAAGACATAAAAAGGCATAGGAAATAAAAATCAGTTTTTAAACTTGGGAAAGGGCAGCTGCGGCTGTCCTTTCTTTGGCAATATGAGGTGAGAAGCATGGAAGAGAAAAAAAGAATACGGTTTATTGACAGCCATTATCATACCCTGTTCAGCATAGCAGACGGGGACTCCATAGAGATTGTATATCCAGATGGAAAAAGGGAAGAACGGGTTTGTACCTATATTGATGAATACCACACACAGGTAGGGGCAAGGGTGTTCCATATTTGTCAATTTGCAGAAATCATGGAAGCAAATGGAAAATCATATTGCCCGGCAGAATGCAAGGAAAAGGAAGAAAGAAAAGAGGCAGTCAAAGGGGAGAAGAAAACCGGAACTACCCGTATGGAAAGGAGCAGGCGTTGAGGATAGGGATTATAGATGCAGATCTTTTATACCGGAAAAGACACCGGTTTCCTAACTTGGCATGTATGAAACTTTCCGCTTATTGGAAGGAGCAGGGATTTGAAACAGAGCTTCTTTTGGATTATAGCCAGGCAGGGGAATATGACCGGCTCTATGTATCAAAAGTGTTTACGGATACCTTTGTGCCGGATCATATTTTGGCGAAGGAAACAACCGTTTATGGAGGAACCGGGTTTTTTTATGATAAAGCACCGGTACTTCCCGAAGAAATGGAACACCATACACCGGACTATCATTTGTATGACCAGATGGTAAAAGAACATAGCGAAGGAGAGAAAAAGAAGAAGGAGTTCCAATTTTATACGGATTATTCCATCGGTTTCCTCACCAGGGGGTGTTTTCGGAAGTGCAGTTTCTGTGTAAACAAAAATAGCACCGGTGCAGTAGCAGCAAGCCCATTGGAAGAATTTTATGATCCGTCCAGAAAGAAGTTATGCTTTTTGGACGATAATTTTTTTGCCTGTGCAGAGTGGGAAAAAAATCTTTTCCAGTGTCCTGGAAACAGGCAGGCGGTTTCAGTTCCGGCAAGGGCTGGATCTGCGGATTATGCAGAAAAGGCAGATGGAACTTCTGGCATCTGGCAATTGGATAATGGTATGATTTTGCCTTTGACCATATTAAAG